>Ga0208191_1000371_pt1 | contig 33855 bp, 30 predicted proteins | sample June2015DPH_13_5_FD_184709 | JGI IMG/M metagenome (GOLD analysis project Ga0208191, IMG submission 184709) | Peatland microbial communities from SPRUCE experiment site at the Marcell Experimental Forest, Minnesota, USA - June2015DPH_13_40... | ecosystem: Environmental > Terrestrial > Soil >... | reverse complement strand
TTCGGGCAGCTGAGCCATCACGCGCGCCAGGCGCTTCGTCGTATGCGCAAGCGGCCTACCCTGGTGATCGCCTTCTGGCAGCAGGCCGATCTGTTTCCATTGTAACTATATTATGCAATGCTCAATAAGCGGTGAGAATCTGCCGGCGCGGCGTCCGGCTGAGCCTGGAAGCCGCCGCTGCCAAGTTGCGATATTCCTTTCGAAATTACCGGTCGTTCATTACCGACCGTTCACTACCGGCATTACCGGTCATAGTGCAGCAGCGAGAACACTTCATACTTCGCCAGTTTCTCGCGCCCTCTCAAGAAGTCGAGTTCGATCACAAACGCCAGTCCCGCAATCTGCGCGCCCAGGCCGCTGGCCAGTTCCGCAGTCGCGACAGCCGTTCCGCCGGTGGCCAGCAGATCGTCCACGATCAGAACCCGCTGACCTTTTCTGATGGCATCTTTGTGGACCTCCAGCGCGTTGCTGCCATATTCCAGCTCGTAGCTGACCTTCACCGTTTCGGCGGGCAGCTTTCCCGGCTTGCGGACAGGAACGAATCCTGCATTCAGGCGGTAGGCGAGCGCCGGCCCGAAGATAAATCCGCGCGCCTCCATGCCCAGCACCAGGTCAATCTCTTTGCCGATATAGTTTCCCGAGAGCGCGTCAATCAGCCGCGCGAAGCCGACTTTGTCCTTGAGCAGCGTGGTGATGTCGTAGAACAGGATCCCTTTTTTCGGGAAGTCGGGCACCTCCCGGATCAGCTTTTTCAACCCATCGCAATCTACTGGCTCGGTCGGCATCTTAAGTTAAGCTCCTTGAACTTGAAATGAATTGAGTCCCGCGACCGGCTCGGCCTCGGATTCTTCTATGTCATCTATGCGCGCCGCGCGCGGCCCTTCCTGCAACCGCGACCGCAATCCGGCCAACTGCTCGCGCGTTCCCATGGCCAGCACTTCAACGCTGCCATCGTGATTGTTGCGCACCCACCCGGCAATGCGGAGAATGTGCGCCTCACACTCGACAAACCAGCGGAAGCCGACGCCTTGGACACGTCCGCGCACCAGAAAGCGGCGGGCGTGGACGGAAGTTCGTTCAGGAGGCATTTGTGATTTGTAATTTGTAATTTGTAATTGGAAAACCCGCCCCAGCGATGGGTTCAATTACAAATTACCAATTACAAATTACCAATTTCCAATTCCTACGCTCTCGACAAATACGTGCCTTCCGCCGTGTCGACTTTGATTTTCTCGCCTTCATTGATGAACGGCGGCACCTGCACCACGAGGCCGGTTTCGGTCTTCGCCGGCTTGGTCACACTCGATGCGGTTGCGCTCTTCAGGCCGGGTTCGACTTCCGTCACGGTCAGCACGACGGTCTGCGGCAACTCGATACCCACGGCCTTGCCATCGAAAAACTCCACCTTGATTTGGAGATTCGACGTCAGGTAATCCACTGCGTCGCCGAGCGTGTCGCGGGTCAGGTGGGTCTGCTCGTAATTTTCGGTGTCCATGAAGTAGTAGCTGTCGCCATCGGAGTACAGAAACTCCATGTTGACCTCATCCACGTTGACTTTCTCGATGGGATCGGGCGAGCGGAAACGGTGCTCGAACATGGCGCCGGTACGCAGGTTGCGCAGCTTCGCCTGGATGAAGGCGCGCAGGTTGCCCGGGGTGCGGTGATCGACGCTGAACACGGAATGCAAGTCATTGTTGTGCTTGATGATCATGCCGGGACGGAGTTGGGTCGCTGGAATCGACATTGCTGGTTTACATCTCCTTCACTCTGCTAGGAATTCTGGGCAGCGGGGCAGGTCGCCAAGGCTTCCACCGCACTTGGGATTTAACAGTTCATATTTTACACAGGCGGAGAGGTTGTGGGAACCGGGCCGTTCTTCGGTAGTGGGTCAGTCGGCCACTTCGATTGAACGGTGGTCGGTGTAAAGGGATTTATCAACAACAACGTTTTCGAGTCGGCAATTAAGCACAGGGCGAGTCTTCACTTCCGGACTTATTTCAAGCCAAGCTCGCCATTGTACTGTTGGGTAACCCCGTAGCACTCACAGGCGGAGTCTTCGAGTTTCTTGCGGTTCACGATCTTCACTGCGCCACGGGTGTACTCGATGAGCTTCTTCTTCTGCAAAACACCAGCTGCCAAGCTCAGGCTAGGCCTATCTGTCCCTAGCATCGTTGCGAGAAAATCATGGGTGATGGGCAGCGATTCCGAATCCACTCTGTCCTGAGTCATTAGCAACCACCGTGCAAGGCGGTGCTTAATATCGTGCAGCCGATTACACGCGGCTGTTTGTGCAACCTGCATTCCCTGAACTACTGCATACCGACTCAACATCAATTGCAGGTGCGGAGCGGATTCCAAAGTGCTTTGCAAAGCTCCGACCTCTACCCGAAACCCATCCCCCGTGATTTGTACCACCGCCCGCATCGGGCTCCTGCTCAGGCCAACCGCCGCCGGTGTTCCTGTAAAGCCTTCATTGCCAACGATGCCGGCTTCGGCGGTTTTTCCATCTTCCATTACGACTACAAGAGAAATCAAACCTCGGTTCGGGAAATACGCAAATTCCAGCTTTCCACCCGCCTCGTGAAGGACTAGATGGTTTGGCAGGTTGACGTATTCGAGATGAGGACGAAGTGAGCGGTAGTCGCGATCGGAGGTCGATAGAAGGATTAGATTGCTGACGGGCTTCCCTGCGGCATTCGTGCGCTCGCCGGACTGCACGACTTGGAGATCTTTGCGTGCCACAAACCAGAACCGAAAAACCTTCCCCGATGCGGGAGTGAACTCGCCCTCGTGGTCTGCGAAACAGGAACTCTGCCGATTCGCACGACTCGGAAAATTATACAGTGTTTGCTGTTTCCGCCAACAACCATAAAGGCTTTTGTAGGGTACCCTACATTGGCTTTACCCCTGCTACGCGCAAGCATCGCGACGCACTAAACGTGACCCACAGTTAAAGCGATTCCGCTCACTTCAAACGAGGCCCCCGAAATCAGGCGTTCGCACGAACAAAACTTTTCCATCTATGTAGGATGCCCGACAGAAAATCCAAATCGGCGCATGTAAACTTCGCCCATCCTTATTATGCATCTTCCTTATGCATCTTCCGCCACGCCCAGATTGGGTGACGGTTTTCTGCTGCAATCAGGCAGTACGCCGCTGCGAAAAGAACCGTTAATAGCGAACCAGAACGTTTCGTCCCTTGACAGCAAGCGGGTACTCGTTGGGGCGCAGCGACAGAGGCGGCCATGAGCCGGAAGCTGGTATGGATTGAGCAGCAGCGTTTTCGGGGTTTTGGTTGCTCCGAATGTGGCTGGCGATTCAAACCTTCTAGTGCGCCCACCGGCGCATCTTTCGATGAAATGATGCGCAACTTCGAGTTGCAGCGCGACAAAGAGTTTACATCCCATGTTTGCGCCGATCACTCCGAAAGGGTTAGGTAGTACCAGTGCCGAGCACGTATTGCGCCGGGCGCCTCTCGGGATTGCGCCTGGGTCACGGCCCACTCTGAAACTGACCCGGTACCGCTCGCCCACATTCTGGCATGTCCTGGCGCGGAAGACCTGCCGGCAGTTATTGGTCTAGAATAGAGAATGGAGCTGATTGGGAGGTTTATATGCGCATTGGAAAATACGAGAGTTCGGACGGTATGGTCGGCACCGCAGTCACTTTTCTGCTGATCGGGCTTGGCGTCGGCGCCGCCCTCGGTCTGTTGCTCGCTCCGAAGAGCGGGCGACAGCTGCGAAAAGACCTGCGGCAATCCTGCGATGACGCCCTGGAAACCGTCTCCGACTGGACGGATGAAGCGAAAGGTCGTTTCGAGAAAGCGGTCGAAAAAGGCGCCGATTTCGCCGACGAACTGCGGACCAAAGCCGAGCCGCTGAGCGATTTGCTGCGCCGCCCGTAAGTTGCGGCCCACGCTCGCGCACAGAATCATCACCGGTAGCGACGACGACGCCTGTACTTTGCTCACGGCGGTCTGCTCACGGCGGGGTCGTCGGCCGGTCGTCGTTTGTCGGTAGTCGTTGGTCGTTGGCAAACCCGGGGCTTACGGTTCGGGCTGAGTTTCGTCCTCAAGCCTGCGCTTCTTTTTGTGCACCTTCCGGATGACAATGCCCATCGAGAACCGGAAGTTGTCCTGCTTCTGCTTGCCGACAAGCGGAAACGCGGTGCCCGTCTGCAAGTAATCGGCCTTGAACCGCAAGGCGAAACGCGGATTGATTTTGTAGTCGGCGCCGACGCCGGCCACGAGCGCCCGGCCGGTGCCGACTTCGGTGACGAGAGGACCTGATTGAGGAGTCGCCACGCCCCGCGTGCCCTGATGTCCGTACATGAGCTCGCCAAACGGCGTCCAGCGTTCATACTTGCGGCGGGCAAATTGCGCGCCAAAAAGAAAGTTGTACTCTCGCGTCGCCACGTTGAACGTGGGAGACGGCGTCGGCTCGTAGAACTGACCCGGTGGAAATGGCGCCGGCACGGCTGACGGGATCTTGGAGGTTCCGAAGTATTGGCCGCCCTCCACCACGAACCCCAGCCAACTGGTCGCGTTCGCACCCAGAGAAGCGTCCCAACCCTCTAGCCCCGCCCAGTGTCCGGCGTTGAAAAGACCGGCCTCGGCGTACGAACCGCCGCCAAAGAATTCGAAGCGCGGATACTGAGGCGCAGGCACGGGGTTGGCGGTTGGAGTTGGAATCGGAGCTGGCTCGGGGGCTGGCGCTTGGGCCGGAGCTTGATTTGTAGTGGGAGCTGGAGTTGGGGCCTGCGTTGGAGCCTGCGCCCACGTCATCACACACAGCGCAGCCACGCCGGCCAAAACTCCCGGGTATTTCCTCACGATTCCTCCTTGAAATGCAGTTGCCAGCACCCAGTTACCAGTCCGTAAGCGCCTCTCTCCTGCCTGCGCCGGACACTCAGTGCGCCCACAACATCTTCCGTCTCGACACTGGGTACTGGGTACCGGCTACTGAGTACCGTGTTAGATGCCAGCAGCCGGCACTTGCCCGCCTCGATATCCTGAAATCACACGTCAAAATTTTCGACCAGCAGCTTTCCCACCCGCGCCGCCATCCAGCAATTCTGGTCTCGATGATTGTGCACCGAAATGCCCTGCCCAATCTCCCGGCAGATGGCCATCAGTTCGTAGAGGTCCGTTTTGTCGATCAGGATGCGCGTGTAGTGCTGCCGGTCCCCGCTCAAATAGGGCGCGAGACTGGCTTCTTCGACGGGCATCTTCCCGAGCAAGGAAAGGATCTCCTCCTTTTTATCGAAGGCCGATGCGGGAAACGCGCGAAGATTCCTGACCAAGTCGTCGATGGGGAACCGCGGCGCTGCTTTCAGCTCATTCATGGATGTATTCGACAAACTATTGAGTATACCGTGTGTGGCAGGGAACGCTCATGCCCGTAGCCCGGTTGCTAGACCGGATTCAGCGGTGCTGTACCCCGCTCGTGTAGGGACGGGCGCCCTCGCCCGTCCAAGCCGAGCGCACCGGGGCCCCCGTCAAGCCCGGTGTTGGCTTGATGGGGGTGGAGTAGCTCGGCAGCTGCCTGCGCTCACCGCAACTCTGGATTCGCTATAGATCCGGGGCTGGCGGAGGCGGCCAGCCGGGCATCCTAAGTTTGGAACGAAATGGGGTCGAGCGCCATCTAAAGAATTAGCGGAAAAAGAGATCCGGGCGGCTGAGGGCAATCGGCAAACTGGCGCGAACTTTGACGTGCGCCGACACGAACAGTAGTCGGCGTGGTATACTTCTGAAGTTTGTGCGCCTCGCGCACAACTCCGTAACGACTCCCACCGCTGAATAATTTGGCGTCCGCGAACCGGCGGCGCCTTGAGGATAATCTGGCTTGGCACTTGATGACAAGTACGACGACATAAAAAAGCTGATCGACGCAGGCAAAGAGAAGGGATATCTGACCTATGATCAGGTCAACGACCTTATCCCGCACGATGTGCACTCTCCTGAGGACCTGGAAGATCTGCTAACCACGATCGGGACACAAGGAATCGATGTACTCGAAAGCTCGAAAGGGCCGACGACCGATCTGGAAAAAAAATTCGAAGAAGTGGATGAGAGCTCCGAGGACGTCGAACTCGACCTAACCCCCGGCGCCCTAGAAAAAACCAACGACCCCGTCAGAATGTATTTAAGAGAGATGGGGACGGTTCCTTTGCTTACGCGCGAAGGCGAAGTGGAAATCGCTAAGAGGATTGAGCGGGGGCAAAACCGCGTCTTGAAGGCGCTCTCGCGCTCGCCGATTGTGATTCGTGAACTCCTCGCTTTGGGCGAGGACCTCGAGAAGGGCGTCCGCTCCATCAAAGAGCTGGTCACGTTCGACGAAGAGGAAATCACGGAAGAAATCGTCGACAATCGTCTGAAAGAATTTCTCGGCAAGATCAACGCGCTCGACAAGTTTTACAAAAAGGTGGCGCCGCTCCAGGAAAAGCTGGCGGCGGTGAACTTGAAGAAGCGGCCGCGCGACCATCGCCGTTACCGCTTCCACCTGGCGCACGCGATTGTGCGCACGTCGGTCGCGGTGCGGAATCTGGGCTTCACCAACAACGAACGCAAACGCCTGATTGACCGTGTGAACCGCACGGTTGACGGGATGCGCTCGCTCGACCGTCAGATCCAGAACCTGGAGAAGCGGGCGGAGGCGACGCGCAGCGAAGAGCAGCGCAAGGAATATAAGAAACAGTCGCGCGCGGTCCGGGGAGAGCTGGAGAAGCTTGAAGCGGAAGCGGGCCTGTTGTTCCAGGAGCTCAAGCGCACCCAGCGCGAGATCATCCAGGGCGACATGGACGCCGAGCACGCCAAGCGCGAGCTGATCGAAGCCAACTTGCGCCTGGTGGTCTCGATTGCGAAGAAGTACACCAATCGCGGCTTGCAGTTCCTAGACCTGATTCAGGAGGGCAACATCGGCCTGATGAAGGCGGTCGACAAGTTCGAATACCGCCGCGGCTATAAGTTCTCGACGTATGCCACCTGGTGGATTCGGCAGGCAATCACTCGCGCCATCGCGGATCAGGCACGTACGATTCGCATCCCGGTGCACATGATTGAAACCATCAACAAGCTGATCCGCACGTCAAGGCAGTTGGTGCAGGAACTGGGACGCGAACCAACGTCGGAAGAAATTGCCAAGCGGATGGACATCCCGGTAGCAAAGGTCCGCAAAGTCCTGAAGATTGCGCAGGAGCCGATCTCCCTCGAAACGCCGATTGGCGAAGAGGAAGATTCCCACCTGGGCGACTTCATCGAGGACCGTGCGGTAGTTTCGCCGGCCGAGGCAGTGATCAACGTCAACCTCAAAGACCAGACTTCGCAGGTGCTGCGTACGCTGACACCGCGCGAGGAGAAGGTCATCAAGATGCGCTTCGGCCTCGAAGACGGTTCGGAGCACACGCTAGAAGAAGTCGGACAGTCGTTCGCAGTAACCCGCGAACGCATCCGGCAAATCGAAGCCAAAGCACTAAGAAAGCTGCGTCATCCATCGCGCTCGCGAAAGCTGCGGGCGTTCATGGACGGAGTAAGAGACTAGGGCATGTGTGGGGACGGGGCTCTGCCCCGTCCGGCGGAGGGAAGCTCCGCAGAATCTTAAGGGCGCGAGCAATCGCGCCTTTGTTTTTGCTCCACGACTCCCCCGGTACCAGGTAGCTACGAGGTCGCGGACAAAAGTACCCGCCCCAGGCCCCTGTTAGAATCGAACTATCCTCATGGAAGCCGCTCGCATCCGCAATTTTGCGATCATTGCGCATATTGATCACGGGAAATCCACGCTGGCCGACCGGCTGCTGGAGTTGACCGGGTCGCTCGCCATGCGCGAAATGCAGGAGCAGGTCCTCGACTCGATGGACCTGGAGCGTGAGCGCGGCATTACGATCAAGGCTCATGCCGTCCGCATGTTATATCCGGCGCAGGACGGACAGATTTACCAGCTCAACCTGATCGATACGCCGGGGCACGTGGATTTTTCTTACGAGGTCTCGCGCTCGCTGGCCGCCTGCGAAGGCGCGCTCCTGGTGGTGGACGCGTCGCAGGGAGTAGAAGCGCAGACGCTGGCGAACTCTTATCTGGCGATCAATCACGGGCTGGAAATTATTCCGGTGATCAACAAGATCGACCTGCAGAGCGCCGATGTTGCGCGCACCAAGGAGATGATCGAGAGTGCGGTGGGGCTGGATGCGTCCGATGCGTTGCTGATCAGCGCGAAAACCGGGCAGGGAGTGCCGGATGTGCTCGAGGCGGTGGTGAAGCGAATTCCGCCGCCGAAAGGCGCGCCGGAGCGGCACCTGCAGGCGCTGCTCTTCGATTCATGGTTCGATCCGTATCGGGGTGTGGTGGTGCTGGCGCGTGTCTTCGAGGGCAGGTTGCGCAAGGGGCAGAAGATCCGGCTATGGTCGAACGGGCACGTTTTTCAGGTGGAAACGCTGGGTGTGCTCACGCCGAAACCGGTGGAGATCGACGAACTGGTGGCGGGCGAAGTTGGATTCCTGATCGCGGGTATCAAGAACGTCGCGGATACTAAGATCGGCGACACCATCACGGACGATGACCGGCCCGCGCTGCAGCCCTTGCCGGGGTTTGAAGAAATCAAGCCCATGGTTTTCGCGGGACTGTACACGGTGGACGCGCACGAACACACGCAACTGCGCGAGGCGCTGGAAAAATTGCGGCTGAACGATTCGTCGTTTTTCTTCGAGCCGGAAACTTCGGTGGCGCTCGGATTCGGCTTCCGGTGCGGCTTTCTGGGGCTGCTGCATATGGAGATCATCCAGGAACGGCTGGAGCGCGAGTACAATCTCGACCTGATCACGACGGCGCCGGGTGTGCGCTACCAGATCACCAAGACCGATGGAGAGGTGATCGAGGTGGATAATCCTTCGCGCTGGCCCGATACCAGCGAGATTGCGAAGGTAGAAGAGCCGGTGATTCTCGCGGTGATTTTGACCAACGAGGAATATGTGGGCGGCATTCTGAAGCTGGTCGAGGAAAAACGCGGCAAGCAGAAAAGTTTCGAATATGTCAGTTCTTCGCGGGTGATGCTGCAGTACGAACTGCCGCTGAATGAAATCGTGCTCGATTTTTACGACCGGCTGAAGTCGGTGTCGCGGGGATACGCTTCGCTCGACTATCATCTGTCGGGCAACTGGGTTTCGCCGATGGCCAAGCTCGACATCATGGTAGCGGGCGAGCCCGTGGATGCGTTGTCGACCATCATTCATCGCGACTTTGCTTACGACCGGGGGCGGGCGCTGGCGGCAAAGATGAAAGAGCTGATCCCGCGGCAGATGTTTGAGGTCGCGATCCAGGCGGCGATTGGGGCCAAGGTTATTGCCCGCGAAACCGTGCCGGCGATCCGCAAGAATGTGATCGCCAAGTGCTACGGCGGCGACATTTCCCGCAAACGCAAGCTGCTGGAAAAACAGAAGGCAGGCAAGAAGCGGATGAAGCGCATCGGGCGCGTGGATATTCCGCAGGAAGCGTTTCTGGCAGTGCTGAAGGTGGGCGAGGGCAGCGGCTAAGCGCTTTCACGATTGCCACCCGGAACCAACGCCCCGAGTGCACAAAAGGAGACGCGCCAAGCCGCGTCTCTACGGGTAACAACGATACTGGCCGAAACACGCAACCCTGCCGCAACATCCCACCAAGGCTGGTGTTCTATCTTCTCGACCGGAGGTTTTTATGCGGACTGGCTGCCGAGTATCCCTCGCCTCAACCCTCATCACTCTTTACGGTGTTCTGGCTGCTTTGTCTGCCGCATCCGGCGCGCAAAACGTCACTCCATTGTGTACGCCCAAGATTGTCGCTAACAAAGAATTGGTTACTCCTGCGCAACGCGAAGCTGCCGGGGACATCGCGCGGCCGCCGCTCACCGACCAGGCAGACGGCTTCGCTTGGCCGGACACCCCCTTGGGCGCCATCAAAACCGACAACGGTTACGCGTTTTTCGGCAGCGATGGCGGCAAGCACTCCCGCCAGCTGTGGCAAGGCCACTGGTACGGAAACAACAAGTATGGATCCGTCACCCGCACCCTCGGAACGCTGGACAACCCGCTCGGCTCCGATCCTCCGATTGACGTGACGATCAGTCCGAATCCCGATCCGGCAGTCAATCCCTTCTACCAGAGTTATGACTACATGGGCGGGGGGCCGGTTTACCAAGTTCCAGCCGGCATGGTTGGAGCCGGCAATCTGCTCATGGTCTACCACGCCGAGATTCCCACCATCCAGACACAAAGTTTTGACTCCGTATATGCCTTGGCGGCATCGACCGATCACGGTATGAGCTGGACCGATCTAGGCGAGATCATTCGCGTCAATCAAGGTTACCGGACGGACATGGACGGCTTCGATATCGGCGATGCGCCCCTCGTCGTCTCTCCCGACGGCAAATACTTCTACCTCTACTTTCGCGATTGGCTGGCCAACGGCACCACGCACTGGGGCATCCCACCCACGATCACACTCGTTTCCGTAGCCCGCGCGCCCATTAGCGCCGTGCTCGAAGCCGTGTTTGGCAGCAAGCCACATGCGGTTGCGTTCCAGAAATACTACGACGGCTGGCATCTGGAGCAGGGTCTCGGGGGGTATTCCCAGGACTTGAATCCCAATGCGCAATACAGCGGTGAGCTTCAGGTTGCTTATAACGCCGACCTGCAGCGCTACCAGATGATCGTCGGTGAAGGGGCGGTCGTGGTCTACTCGGAGTCTCCGGACGGAATGAACTGGTCGCTCCCCACCCTGCTCTTCGACTTCCGCAACGAAAAGGATCAACCGACAACTTACGTCGCTCCCGTCGGCATGGGAGACGACCCCAGAATTCTAGGCAAGCAGTTTTACATCTTCTACACTCGCTACCCAACGACTGGAGCCGGCTGGAACGGGGCGTCGGTCGATCGTTTCACGGTGTCGTGCCAATAGAGGAACCCATCCTGATAAGACCCCAGTTTTTCCGCACCCTGGCAGACTCTGAGGGACAGTCTGCGCGACCGCCAGCCGCTGGGGACGCGGGCTACAGCCTTTCGGATTATGTGCAAATCTCAGATTTTGCGACGAAGTGCTGATTCGCAAGCGGTTCCGCCGATTGGCGTGCAAGCGAGAGTTAACCAACTTAGAAACATAGCTTTAGGAAAGGCTCAGGCAGCTCTGAAATATCCCAACCGGCCGGTCGGTATCGCTGGATTGCGGGCTACGTCCTTCTCATCCACAAACTTTTCCACAGGCTAGAGGTGTCTGCGGGCCGGACTTTACCGGCCTTTGATCGGTCTTTCGGCAGGCCGATTCCAGCCTACTCGCCGGGTTCGTTGTTGCCTTCGACCAGGTTCCCGAAGCGCGTGGAATTGTGCATAAAAGCGAGATTGAACTTGCCGATGGGGCCGTTGCGCTGTTTGGCGATGATGATTTCGGCGCGGCCCTTAAGGTCGGGGTCTTCCTGCTTGTAGAGCTCTTCGCGGAAGATGAACATGACAACGTCGGCGTCCTGCTCAATCGACCCGGATTCGCGCAGATCGGAGAGCTGCGGCCGGTGGTCGCCGCCCCGGCTTTCGGGAGCGCGGCTGAGCTGCGACAAGGCGAGCACGGGAACCTGAAGTTCTTTGGCGATGGCTTTCAGTCCGCGCGAGATGGAGGAGACTTCCTGGGTGCGGTTTTCGAAGCGCTTGCTGCCGCCGGACATGAGCTGCAGGTAGTCGACGACCAGCAGGTCGAGGCGTCCTTGCGACTGTTTCAGGCGGCGGGCTTTGGCGCGCATTTCGCTGATCGAGGTCCCCGGCGTGTCATCTATAAAGAGAGCGGAAGCCCCCAGTTCTTCAGCAGCCCGTTGAATCTTGGGCATGTCGGACGAAAAAAATGTGCCTGTGCGAAACCTCTGCGCGTCCACTGTGGCGCGCGAGCAGAGCAAACGCTGCACCAGGGCCTCGTTCGACATTTCGAGCGAGAAGATGCCGACCACCTTGCCGTCGACGATGGCGGCATTTTCGGCGATATTCATCGCGAGCGAGGTTTTGCCCATGGAGGGGCGCCCGGCGAGGATAACGAGGTCAGATCTCTGCAACCCAGTTGTCATCTCGTCCAAGATCGTGTAGTGGGTGGCGAGGCCGGTGATCCGCTGCCCCCGCTTTAGCAGGGCATCCACCGATCCGAACGAGTTGCGGACGATCTCCTGGAATCCCTGAAAGCCCTTGCCAATGCGCTTCTCGGAGAGCTGGAAGACGGCGGCTTCGGCTTCGTTGAGAATTTCGTCGGCGGGATCGGCCTGCTCGCTGGCTTTGGCAATCGCGGTGTTGGACACGTTGATCAGCCCACGCAGAATGGCCTTGTCGCGGACGATTCTGACGTAATGCTCGATGGAGGGCCGGTCAGGTACGCCGTCAAGCAGGCCGGAGATGTAGCCGACATCGCCGACGGCTTGCAGATCCTTCTTTTGCTCCAGCTCTTCGACCAGCGTGATGATGTCAATAGGCCGCGAAGATTCGGCCAGATCCATCATCCGCGAATAAATGCGCCGGTGCGAGTCGATGGAGAAGTCTTCAGGCTTAAGGTGCTCGGCGGCGTCGTTGAAGGCGTGATTGTCAAGCAGAACGGCGCCCAGGATGGAGCGCTCGGCTTCAATGTTAGCCGGCAAACGACCGATGCTGGTTTCGAGAGTAGCCACGATGTTGAGGTGAGTGCGTTGCATCGTAACCTTTGTTCCGCCTGTGTGAACATGAGGACAGAGACGGAAAACTCGTCCGAAACTTAATTATTTTCGGCGGCTGAACTGCTGTGCAATTAGCAGCGCGCGGCGAAAGTGAGACCCCGCTCTCCAGCTCTCAACCCCCAGATTTTGTCCTTCCAGATTTTGTCATCCCGAGCGAAGCGAGGGATCTGCAGTACGCCGCAAGATGCAGATCCCTCGCTTGATGACAATTTCATGAAAGCCGCTCGTGCACCGCTCCCGACCTTCGCCACGGGCTCTTAGGAGGTCGCCTTCGCCGACACCCACAACGCAGTATGTCATAGGGTGAACAAAAAGCAAATAACTTTTCGCGGATCAACCTGGCAGGGATGCGGGTGCGGGTACCTCATCCTTTTCGCGCGCTTTGCGAAAAGGGGGTGGCGGGCATCATCGTCTCCCGCGTGGGATTTCTCGCTGACCCTGAAGTACACTGGTCCATAGAGCGCACCGACCGGCGGGGCACCCGCCTGTTCGGCATCACTCTATTTGGGACAATTTCCCGGCCTCGGACCTTTTTCATCACAATCCATCTGTGAGCCGCATCACAGACATCTAACTCGCCTCGCGCGACAATAGTGACCTGATTGGGGCAGTGAAGAGTGGCCCGTCTCCCAAGACAGACCTCGAAGCTGCCCCAAAGCCATTTTCAGCGCTCTTTGACAAGCTAAGTCCTTATTCCGGAATATTTTGCAAATAAGTCCTTTAAACTCAAAGATCTTGCGGGATTTTTTGCGTAACTCTATGATTCCAAAAGATCGAGGGGTGAGTTTTTTCAAAACTAGCGGCATGTTGTCAAAGTAGTAAACATCCAAAGAAAGAGCCCACGAGCCTGCTAGACCCTCAACTCCACCACCGTGGCTCCGCCTCCGCCCTCGTTGATAGGGGGTTCCGTAACGGACTCCACGTGCGGGTGCTTCTGCAGATACTGGCGCAGGGCTTTGCGCAGGATGCCCATGCCACTCCCGTGGACGATGCGCACCCGCGGCATGCCAGCTAGAAATGCGCGGTCGATGAATTTCTCGACTTCGCTGGTGGCTTCGTCCACGGTGCGGCCGATGACGTTGATTTCGGTGGGCATGTTGAGGCCGCTCGTTTCGTTTTGCAGCGTGACGCTGATACCGCGGGCGCGAGCGGCTTGCACCGGCGATTCGGAAGCGCGCGCTAGCACCTCGGCAATATCTTCGCGGGCGATGCGCATTTTCATCGAGCCGATCTCGACATCGAAGTGATTGTCGCCAACTTTCTTTTTGACAACGGCGGCGCGGCCCATTGATTTGAGCTTGACGGTGTCGCCTTCGGAGACGTGCTTGACCAGGCTGGGCTGCGCGTTCGGGTCGCCGCGATCGGCGCCGGTCGCGTGCGCGACTACGGTGGAATCGAATTGCTCGCGAAATTCGCGGCGCATTTTGGCGATGCGGCGTTCGGCGTCTTTCGATAGTTTCTGCGCGGCGGCGCGATCCTGCACGGCGTTTACGGTCTCGCGCGCGTGGTATTCGAACTCGCGGAAGAGAGCTTCGAGCTTGCTCTCCATCTCGCGAATTTTAGCCTGCTGCTCTTTGCGGCCCTCGGCGACGAGCAGCGACTTCTCCCGTTCGAGTTCCTGCTCGCGGGCTTTCATGCGGGAGCGCTCGGATTCCAGGTCGCGAAGGTCGGCGTGCAGGCGGTCGAGGAAGCGCGCTACATCCTGAGTTTGCGAGCCCAGGCGCGATCGAGCCGAAGCGATGATTGCCTGATTCAGTCCGAGCCGTTGCGCGATGTTGATTCCGGCGGAGGCTCCGGGCACGCCGATCTTGAGTTCATAAGTCGGCTGCAGCGTGGTTTCGTCGAAGCCCACCGAGGCGTTGGTCACTCCGGGCGTATTCGCGCCATAAACTTTTAGCGAAGTGTGGTGCGTCGCGATCGCGATCATGCATCCGCCTTTACGAAAATGCTCGGCGATCGCAACCGCCAGCGCCGCGCCTTCTTCGGGATCGGTCGCGGAACCGAGTTCGTCGAGCAGCACCAGCGAATTCGCCGTCGCGGTGCGCGAAATGAAATCGATGTTCGTGACATGCGCCGAAAACGTCGAGAGATTCTGCTCGATCGATTGATAGTCGCCGATGTCGGCGAGAACGGCGTCGAAGACGGGCATGTCGGCGCGGTCCGCGGGAACGGGGATGCCGGACTGGGCCATCAGGGCTAGCAGGCCTAGCGTTTTCAGGGTGACGGTTTTGCCGCCGGTGTTTGGTCCGGTGATCACCAGCTGGCGGCGCTCGCCTTCGAGCTCGATGGTAATGGGGACGATCTTCGCGTTCTTGAGCTTTAGGTTGCGCTCAAGGAGAGGATGGCGGGCGCGATGGAGAAGCAGGCGAGCGGGGTCGGAGATGGGGCCTGAGACGCGGCAAGCCGCGTCTCTACGGATGGGTTCGGGCGAGGTCGTCAGCGTTACCGCTACGCAGTTGTAGTCTTCGGCGAAGCGGGCTTTGGCGAACTGGAGTTCGAGTTCGGCGAGGATGTCGGCGGCGGCCAGGATTGCGTCGGCGTTCTCACCGATGTGGCGCGTCATCTCCAGCAGGACGCGATGAACCTCGGCGAGTTCTTCATCCAGCAGGCGCACCAGTTCGTTGTTCTGCTCGATGGTTTCGAGCGGTTCGACAAAGACGGTCTGTCCGCTGGAACTGGCGCCGTGCACGACGCCCTGCACGCGGCGTTTCTGCTCGACTTTCACTGGGATCACAAAACGCTCGCCGCGGATGGTGATCAGTTCGTCCTGCACGGCACCGCCTTCGGCGAGTTTTCGCAGGTAGCCGCGCAGCGATTCCTGGATCTGACGCTTCTGCTTCTCGATCTCACGGCGAATGCGGCTCAGTTCGGGGGAAGCTCGATCGTCGAGCGTGCCGTCGGGCAGGATCTTGTTGCGGAACGAGCGCAGGAAGCCGGTGAAATCCTGGATGCCGGCGGAGAGCGCGGCTACGGCGGTCCACTCGGAGCGCATCGCGGCGGGAGGTTGACGCACGATTTCGCGCCACTCGGCTCCGCGGTCGGCAACGAGGACAACGTCGCGGATCTCGCTGGTTTCAAGAGCGGCTCCGGCAATGCGGGATTTCTCGATCAGCTTCCGGACTTCGGGCAGCCCGGCGAATTCGAAACGTCCGCCGACACGGCGATACTCGCGGATTTCCGTGGTGAGCTGCTGCTGGGTTTCAATCCACGCGGGATCGAGCGAAGGCAGAAGTTCCGCGATGCGGCGTTGGCCCAAAGGCGAAGAAGCGTAGCCGGCGAGCAAGTCGCGCAGCGTTTCGAACTCAAGCAGGCGCGAACTGGTGTGGCTCAGCGGATTGGACATGAACGTCATCCGTCTTGATGTTACGTTTTGATGGTACAATGCAGAGCAATTTTCCGTTGGTAGCATCCTAATTAACCACAAAGGACACAAAGGAGCACGAAGGAAACCCTCGCGGGATTCACACCTTTGTGTGACTTCGTGTCCTTTGTGGTGGATGAATTTAGAACACTACCTTTCCGTTGGCCATGATGATTCGGAGCTGTTGGCGGTGTAGAATCAACAGCGCCGGTTCACGGCGATGTGACTTCCGGCGGACGGCCCCGTAGCTCAATTGGATAGAGCATCAGACTTCGGATCTGAGGGTTGGGGGTTCGACTCCCTCCGGGGTCGCCATTTGAAAAGCCGGTTTGCCATTCCGGCAAACAGTCCTGCAGACGTTCCTGTAAACGACAGCCCCAGATCATCCCAGCACCTGCACTCTGGTTACTTGCCGCCGGCCCGGTTTCGCGGTGCAATGGCACTTAGGGAGCGAAATTATGGGACGTGTTTTTGGGTTTGTGGGGACGATCGTCACGATGGCGATCGGCATGTACATCTACTCTCTGCAAGTCAAGACTCTGACTCCGGGCGCCGGGAGCGGCAATCCTGAAGAAGTTGCCACCATCACGGGCGTGAAGAATGATCTGATCGGCATCGCCAACGCCGAGCGTGGGTACCTGGCGTCGCAAGGGAAGTATGCTTCGCTGGATGAGCTGATTTCAGGCAACTACATCAGCATCAAGGGCGAGCGCCCTCCATATATTTACGATGTCGAAATCAATTCCGGCAGCTTTCGGGCGACTGCCACTCGCACCACGAAAGGCGCTCCGGCACAGCTCTGGATTACCGAAACCTTGCAAGTTCAAGCGTCAGACTGAAAGTCTTTCCTGCCCGTAATCCAAGAGCTTGTTGAAAAGAGCACGCTGGTCTACGTAACTAAATACTAGAACCAATTTCTGAAATCAGTTCCGGCGAATCGTGCGTTGCTGATGCGCGCGGCCGGACCCTTCGACTTCGCTCAGGGTAGGCGCGCGAGGGCGCCCCGTCCCCACACGAGCACGGGGGCTGCCGTCCGTCCGAGCGAAATCGCCTGCCAGCTGGTTTGCAGCTCGCGGCACATGATGCGGACGATGCCTTCGAGAACCTGTTCTTCGATCTCGGTGAGGTCGCGGGTAATCTCGCTGTTCTTGCCTTCACCTCCGAGCATGACGTCAATGAGCACTTTTTCCATGGGGCCTCTAGTGTGTGGTGAGATTCAAGTTTTGAACTCCAGCCCCTAAAGAAGCGTCTGGTTTCGAAGAACTTACGGCATCGCTAAAGCGTGCCCTGATACGAAACCCTAGCTTTTCCGCAGCCTGCTAGATGGTTCCGGCAGCTTTGGCACGAGCGCCGGGCGCGGTGCGCGCGGTCAGAAAATTGAGCCGGGCACGCAGGCGAACCAGGGCGAGAGAATGAATCTGGGAAACGCGCGATTCGCCAATGCCGAGCGCGGCTCCGACTTCCCTCATAGTGAATTCATCGTAGTAGTAAAGCGCGAGAACGCGCTGTTCTTTTTCCGGCAATTCGGAGATGGCCAGCTCGAGCAAATGTTTCGTCTCCGAGCGGAGGCATAGGAAGAAGGGTGTTTCCTCGGGCTTGGATGGGACGTGGTCGATGAGATCTTCTTCTTTGCCATCGCGGCGAAACTCGACGTGCAGGCTGCCGAGTTCGAGGCCGTCGAGTTCGGCGAGCAGGGATTGCAGTTCGTGAAGGTCGATGCCCATCTCATGGGCGATTTCATTTTCGCTGGGCGCGCGTCCGAGCTTGCCGGAAAGCTGGCAGTAGGTGGATTCGACCAGGCGCCCTTTGCGGCGCAAATCGCGCGGGCTCCAGTCGAGTTCGCGGAGGCTGTCGAGGATGGCGCCACGGATGCGGAACTTGGCGTAAGAACTGAACTGCACGTGCTTGGACAGATCGAACTTGTTGAGGGCGTCGATGAGTCCGAGGACGCCGGCATGGACCAGGTCTTCGAAGGGCACGTGGCGGGGCAGCCGCTCGTGAATGCGGCGGGCGATGTAGCGGACATGGGGAAGCTGTTCCATGAGGACGCGCTCGCGTTCGGCGTTTGCCTGAACGCGGCGATAAGCGTCGGCAGGATGTTTGGTCATGAGGGAAACCCTCTTTCGTTAAATCGTTGGTCGGCTTTCGTCGTTCGCTGTTCGCCTTCGGTCGTTAGTCGCTGGTCGTTAGTCGTTTTTTCCGGGTCAATTTCCCGGTCGACCTTCTGGTCAATCTCCAGGTCGAACCGTTTGGTTGAGTGCCGATTTGGAGTCCCGGCCGTTCGCACCGTATTCATCGCTCCGTTCCGGGAAAGCGCTGCCTGACGGTCTGGCTCAGTTCCTCGGCGTCGAGGTCGGGTAGGCGGCGATTCGAGAAAGAGCACCTGCCAGAAGCCGCTCTCCAAATGGACCAGGGCTTCGGCGCCTCCGGTGGCCTGTTCGAAGCGGCGGACGGGTGAACGTAGACTTTCGAGGACGCGCTGACGCACGGTACTGGGACTGGCCACCAGGATGTGGTCAACGTAGTTGTCCGGGATTGGGAAACCCGTCATACGTTGATCTGAAACGCCTGGGGTTAGAAAGAGATTAGATGGAGATTAGAAGACTCTGTCCGAAGGAAACCATCGTGTGGCGAAGGCGCACATTTTGCTTTACAGGCGGATGTTTTAGTAGTTGTCCGGCATTTTCTGCAGGGTGGTCATTTCCACATTTGTCAGCGGCGGGTGTCTGGGGATGGATATGAAGCTGCTGCGAAGCTCGTTCTCGACGAAGCTATTTCTCCACGAACATCAGCTCGCCGTTTTCGACTTCTGGAGGCTTGTCCATTCAATGCGGAACGTTCTCAAGGTTTCTGAATTTGTCGGCGATGGACTCGGGGAGAGTTTCTTCCAACCGGCATAAGAGCCACTCTTGTAATTCAGAGGTTAGGTGCGGCGAAAGGGAAGTGAACTGCAATCCGAGGTAGGTCTTCTTGCACCAGCAGATCGCCGCCCCAACGACGAACCGCGATTCGTGACCCGGAAGGGTGAAGTGCACCTGCACTTTGACGCCGGGCAAGAGTGAGGCCGAGGTAGTGATTGCCATCCCACCTTCGCTGATGTTCATGGTCTGGCCATGAACTTCCGGCATGCCGGCCCTGCAAATCGCCGCCGGAATCTTAACCGGGCAGCGGAAGTAGCGGCGGCGCTCCCGTAGGATCAGACCATAGGCAACCTTCAAACTTCGGCCGATCGAAGTCAGGGAAAGAGGTCTCCTCAGCACGAAGCTGGAACCCGCGTTGAACGCACTGACGGTTTCGGCATCGCTGTCGCTGACGGTGAATATCACGGCAGTTCGATTCGAAGGGGAACGGCGTGTTTGTTCCAGGACTGCGTTCGCCTGACCTCCCAGCTGGAGATCGACAATTACGGCTTCAAACTTTCGCTGGTTCAACAGGACCAGCGCACTGGGAACCTCGACACATACCTCCGGGGACATGGCGAGTTGTTGCATCGATTGGCTGAGTTGGTTGATCGTGACCGCATCATTGGATACAAGCAGCGCATCTGCGATGGATACAGAAGGTGTAGGTGCATTCATGTTACTCATGTCAGGTAACCTCTTGGTCGCAGCAATTTACGTTTGACAAGCGAATGCCAAGCCTTACGGAAGCTGGCTGCAGTGATTTGCTCCCCGCTCCTGCTTGTTGGCGTTCGCCGACACCTTTGACTGCTTCAATCAAATCTGCCGAATCGTTGTTTAGCATTTTTTCCGGAAATGTTTCTCGTGCGCACGGCGCTCTTAGGACCCTGAAGCACATCGAGCCCCGTGACTTTGGGCAAACCCATGTCAAGCAGGATGAGATCAGGGCATGGTCTCCCAGGGTGAGGAGTTGCAAGGTGTTTGCCTATCGAGGAGAACGGAAGGACGTAGCTCGGCAGCAACCGATTAAGTTAGTTGTATTCAAACTGGTGTCGGTCCTTGCCAGCCTTTAGGACATCCGAGCCACAACCTCACACGTTCGATTGCTGGTCCCATCTTGAATCCAGGAGAGCTACCGGAATGCCACAACGGGACTACATTTGCAGTGCAATGGGCAACGCCCGAACAGCAAGGCGACAACTTCCAATTATCGTCAATGGGATGTGCGGCGCTGTGCTCCTCTGTGGTTCGAGCTACGAGCTACGAGCAAACCCCAACATCTGTTTGCGCGTGGCTCGAAGCTCGTAGCTCGTGGCCGCCGGGATTCTTGACCACCGGGAGCACAGGGGACATAGGGGGAAGCTTATTTCTCGACGAAGACCAGCTCACCGTTTTCGACTTTGATGTCTTTGACGTTGTTGGGCAGCTTGAGCTGATCACGCTGCTCTGCCAGTTTTTTCTGCAACACTTCGTTGACCAGCGATGCGGGCACGGAGAGATCGCCGACCTTGACCTCGGTGGCATCGAAGGTGGCGTAACCATCTTTGGCGCCGAGATGTCCGGCCAGTGTGAGGTAGACGTCTTTGCCGGCGATCTGGGTGAGGAATTGACCACGCACGATGTCTCCATCCATGGAGACCTGGTAATCCTTGATATTGGGAACCGCGCCGGGGAACTCCATTGCAGGGCTTGCGGGGGAAGAGCCGGAGGGAGAACTGGTGGAAGTATTCGCCGGCGCTGCGGAGGGCAGCAGGCCGGCAGCTTGCGCGAGCGCAGCCGACAATTCGCCGGAATTCATGCGGACTTCGCTCTCACCTTCGCCAGGCACCTTGGGCTGCGCGAGACGGTTTACTTTCTCCTGGAAGGACTGCGCATTGGCGGCAGCCGCAGCGGGCGCGAGCGCGGGCGCAACCGGCGCGGGGCGCTTCAAAACAAGGACGAGCGTAAGAATCGAGATTGCCAGGGTTGCGAAACTGATGATCCGCTGCAGCTTCACGAGGATACCTCCGCCGTTGCCAGCTTCTATCTGTCGCTGCCTTCTATGGTACGCGCGGCGAGAGACTGGTTTGAGATGACGTAGGTGCTGGGGCTGTGGGATGGTTTGGGCCGCGCGTTGTGGGCCTGGGGACTGTATGATTGCGGCGCCAGAGGCGAAGCCGAGCTGCGCTCGGCCTGGACGGGCGAGGGCGCCCGTCCCTACACGAGCGTTTTCATTCCACAATGGCTAAGATGTCGCCGGGGTTCACCGCCGCGCCTGGGGTGGCTGATAGTTTTTTCACGACTCCCTTTTTTGGCGACTTGATTTCGTTCTGCATTTTCATCGCTTCGACGACGACGATGCCCTGCCCGGCTTCGACCTCGGAATTTTCCGCGACCAGCAGACGCACGATGCGACCGGGCATGGGAGCCAAAATTTTCCTGGGGCCCTTCTCGTCTCCGGCGGCGTGTTGGCGCGAGCGCAGGGAGCGCGGATCGCGCAACTCGACCGCGAAACGGGTGCTGCCTACCCACATGTGGAGATCAGTAGCCGTCTGCTCGCGCTTAATTTCGTAGGCGTGCCCATCGACCAACAGGGACAAAACGTCGCGGCGCGGGAGGACCGCGTCGATGTGGACCGGTTGCCCATCCAAGCGGCACTCCCATCCACCGGCGGCTTTTTCAAGCTCGAGCCGGTGTGGTTTGCCGACGACGATGACTTCATACACCATAAGATCGGCGCAACGCTTCCGAGCGTCCCTTCTGTTTCCAGTTGGATGGAACCGCTGCCGGCCCACCGGTGCCGCCATTCTTACTGACGGGTGAAGCTGGGTCGAGCACGGCAAACATTCCGGCGGCAATCGCGGCGATCGTCTCCAGCGCTTCGATCTCACGCTGCGGTGCGCCCGTGGTGACGGCCTGGTTGCTTTTCGCGAGCAAGCGATCCAGGTATCCCGTATCGAGCTTTCCGGCTTGGAAATCGGCATCGCACAGGATGCGCTGGAATAGAGAAATGTTGGTCTTGATGCCGGCCACAAAATATTCGTAGAGCGCTCGCTGCAGCCGCATGATGGCCTGCTGCCGATCGGTTCCGTAGCCGATCAGTTTGCCGAGCAACGGATCGTAATCCATGGGAACATTCCAGCCTTCGTACATGCCGCTATCGCGGCGGATTCCCGGTCCCGAGGGCGAGAGCAGCACCGTGATCTTGCCGGGGCTGGGGAAATAATTGTTGTCGGGGTCTTCGGCGTAGATACGGCACTCGATGGCGTGCCCGCGAATCGCCACGTCGGACTGCGCGAAGGGCAGCTTCTCCCCGGCCGCGATCCGGATCTGCAGGTGCACGAGATCGAGTCCGGTGGTCAACTCGGTGACCGGATGTTCTACCTGCAGGCGCGTGTTCATCTCGAGGAAGTAGAAGTTTTTTTGCCGATCGACCAGGAATTCGACGGTGCCGGCATTGGTGTAGTTGGCCGCCTGCGCGGCTTTGACGGCAACCTCGCCCATGCACCAGCGCATGTCGGGATCGACCATCGGCGAAGGCGCCTCCTCGAGAACTTTCTGGTGGCGGCGCTGGATGGAACATTCGCGCTCGCCGAGCCAGACGGTATTGCCGTACTCGTCGGCCAGCACCTGCATCTCGATGTGGCGGGGGTTGACGATCGCCTTTTCGATATAGACTTCGCTGTCGCCGAAAGAACGCTGCGCTTCGCTCTGGGCGGATGCGAAGGACGCATGAAGTTCCCGGTGAGTATGCACCAAGCGCATGCCCTTTCCACCGCCGCCGGCTGCGGCTTTCAGCATCACGGGGTAGCCGATGCGCTCGGCGACTTTTTCGCCTTCTTCGGGAGAGGCGAGGCCGCGCGAGGTTCCGGGAACAAAGGGCACGCCGGCTTTTTCCATCTCCTGACGGGCGCGAGTTTTCGAGCCCATCATTTCCATGGAGTGCGGAGTTGGTCCGATAAATTTCACGCCCGCATCGGCGCACGCCTGGGCGAACTTCGCGTTTTCCGAGAGGAAGCCGTAGCCGGGATGGATGGCCTCGGCGCCAGAGCGTTTCGCTACGTCGAGGATCTTGTCCATCCGAAGATAAGACTCGCCTGCCGGTGCCGGGCCGATGGGGTAGGCCTCGTCGGACTTACGGACATGGAGTGCGGCGCGGTCGACGTCGGAATAGACGGCGACGGTGGCGATGCCCATTTCGCGGCAGGCGCGTATGACGCGCACCGCGATCTCTCCCCGATTGGCGATCAGAATCTTCTTGAACATTTCAGTTGGACGCGCCGTGCCGCACTGATTTTACCTGTAGGAGCAGAGATGTGCATGCCACAAATCGCTTGGGGTGGGGATTTCGGGATTGCCGGATTCAGCCTGGTAGAGACGCGGCTTGCCGCGTCTCTACGGTCGGAAGACTTTCGGCATCGCTAAAGCGACGCCCTGATACGAAACCGGAGTTTCTTTCAGTGTCGGGAGAAGATGGCGCTGGAGGCGAGGCCGAGCTGCGCTCGGCTGGGACGGGCGAGGCCGCCCGTCCCCACACGAGCGAAAGTATTTACTTGTTCTGGTCCATGACAATGCCGCCGGCGCCAGGCTGCTTTTCTGCCTTGGCCTTCTTGGTGGCCATGGTTTTGTCGACCCACTCGTCGGCGGTCTTTAAGTCGGCGGAGCGAGCTACCGGGTCATCGCACTGGACATCGGCGCGTTCCCGGTACATCAGGTTCATGTAGGCCATGGCGTCGTCGTAGTCAGGACGAAGCTGGAGCGCTTTGTTCAGGTTATCGATACCTTCCTGAATGTTGGCCGTATTCTGTTCTTTCATGATGGCACAGACCTTCTTGTCCTTAGCAGGCAGGGACTCATCGGGTTTCATGCCGAGCTTGGCGCGCTCTTCCTGACGAGGCACGTAGGTCTGCGTCCAGTCGATGACGGCCACCGAGTAATAAGGCTCGGGGTCGTTGGGATCGACCTCGGAGGCTTTCTTGTAGTACTCCTTGGCCAGGGGGAATTTCTTCATCTGCAGATAGAGATAAGCGATGCCCTTGATGCTGTTGATGTTTTTGGGATCGACCTGCAGCACTTGCTTGTACTGGTCAATCGCCTGCTCGCCATAGCGGTTGTTGTCGGGGGTATCGGCCCCCGGAATGTACTGCTGGGCAAACGCTGTGGCCAGATACAAGCGGGCATTGATAAGTGTGGGGTCGAGGGCGACAGCTTGCTGGAAGTGGTCGATTGCTTGTTCGAATTTCGAGTTCTTGTAAGCCTGCACACCTTTGTTGAGGTGGTCACGCGCTTTCAGCTTGTTGCAGCCGGTGCCGGAGAGGATCACCAGTGCGGCGGCGAATACCACCAAGAGCCTTTGAGTCGTTTTCATTGCTTTATGAATCTCCCTTGCAGCGGAGTGTAAGAACCCGAGCCGAGACGGTGCGGGAGCGCAACCATCGAAACAATTGTAGCCTCGCCGCTTTCCGCTTCATCGCTCGGTGAGTATTCTAGCCGCCCGCTTCGATTTTGGCTGTGATCAAGCCGACTTTGTCGACGCCGGCCGAATGCGCGATATCAATGACGCTGGCCACGTCGGCGAAGGGCACATTGTCGTCGCCCTTCACGAACATGACCTTCTCGGCGCGGGTTTTGAAAATATCTTCCAAGCGGCCCTGCAGAGATTCCCAAGTGGCCTCGTCCTGATTGATCTTGAGACCCGGAGGGTTGCCGGCACCGCGGTCAATCAACTGCACCACGATGGTGCGATCGGGCGTGGACGGCGGTTGTTTCTGATTGGGCGGCGGAGGCTGGGGCACCAACGCTTCTAATCCCTTGGGCGTCAGCGGTGTGATCACCATGAAAATGATCAGCAGCACCAGCAACACGTCAATCAGCGGCGTGACGTTCATGTTCGCGTTCTGGCCCCCTTTGGCGCCGACTACCATACTCATAATCAATCTCCTTAGTATTGCTAGTATTGCTCTTGCGCTAGTGCTATTGCCCGCCCGTCGGCGTAGTTGCGCCCGGCGGCGGCGGGGCCATGCTTCCGGACTTCTTTTGATCTGTCAAAAGGCCGAGTTGGTCCACGCCGGCCGCCCGAACATTGTCCACCACTTCGACCACCCAGCCGAACTTCGCCCGCATGTCGGCCTTGAGAAAGACCCGTTTGTCGGTCCGGTTCGCCAAGCGATCCTTGATCTTCTGCGTCAGTTCATCCACCTTGACGGGATCCGTCCCGAAGAAGACGTGGTCATCGCGAGTGATGGCAACCAGCAGCGCGTCTTCCTTGTCGGCGTCGTGCATATCCGTGGGATTATTGACTTTGGCCATGTCCACGGGAACGCCATGTTGCAACATGGGGGTGACCACCATGAAGATGATCAGCAGTACCAGCATCACGTCCACCATGGGTGTGACATTTATGTCGGAACTGACTTTCGACCCTTCGTCTCGCTTTGCTAATGCCATAGAATTCTGTCTCCTGCGTGTGCTTGCCCTTGGCTGCGGATCGCAGCGATGAGGGAGAGCAGGCGCCGGCGGGAAAAGCGGCGCCTCTTCAGCAACTCAATGTTTGCAACCCTCGTTCTTGCGACCGCCGTTTTTGCGACGGCCCAAAACCGCGGCCTTAGGACCGGCGCATGCTCCGGCGTTTGAGGAAGTAATCGATCAGTTCGCTCGAGGAGTTATCCATCTCCACGTCGAACGCTTCCACGCGGCCGGTCAGATAGTTGAACATCATGACGGCCGGAATCGCCACGAACAGGCCGACGGCGGTGGTTACGAGCGCTTCGGAAATGCCGCCCGCGACCGCTGCCAAGCCGGTTGCCTTTTCCCTGGCGATACCGTTGAAGGCGTTCAGAATGCCGACCACCGTTCCGAACAGTCCCACGAAGGGAGCCGTCGAGCCGATTGTCGCCAAGCCGCCCAAGCCACGCTTCAGTTCGGCGTGCACGATGGCTTCGGTACGCTCCAGTGCGCGCTTGGAAGCTTCGATGGTCTCGCCAGGAATTTCACCCGGGCTATCCTGGTGGGCCTTAAATTCCATCAGGCCCGCGGTGACCACCTTGGCCAGGTGACTTTTCTTGTTGCGCTCGGCCACTTTGATCGCTTCGTCAATCTTGCCTTCGCGCAGCGCTCCAGCAACGGCGGGAGCGAACGAGCGGGACTGATTGCGGGCGGCGTTGAAAGCCATCCAACGGTCAATCATCACGCCGATGGACCACCCCGACATGATGAACAGAACGATAACCACGACCTTCGCCAGAATACCCATCTGCTTCCAGAGCGAAATCGGGTCCCAACCAACCGAGCCCTCGTCAAAGAGCCAGGCGGCGAAAAGATGGAAATTACAGAGTGCGACTGCTGCCAGGTTCACTACCATGAGTTGCTTCTCCTCCTCAGAACTGTTTCGAACTCGTTTCTAACCGCTTTTCAAATTCTTCTGCTGTACCAAGCTCGCGCCCGGAACAGCGATATACAGCAATCCGATCCCGGCTCCCTCGCGCGTGCCGGAGGGTTGCGGCTTGACAGGCTGCGGAAAGAGCCCATTTTCGATGCCCAGCCCCTGAAGGGGCGTCTGATTTCGAACTTACGGCAGCGCTAAAGCGATGCCCTGATACGAAACCCGAGTTTTTCCGCAGCCTGTTAATCTGAACCGTTTGATGCAAGAAAACTAAAGTGGGCAGAATTGCCCCCCCACGGTTTCAAAACCCCCCTGGTTTCCCGTCTCGGGAAAAGGTGGGACGGGAAGGGCTTCAAACCGCCACAAACTTAACCACAAGCCGGCCGGAGAGTCTAGCCTCCGGACAAGCTAAAGTTCACAACCACCTGGGTCTCCACGGCCACCGGCTCGCCATTGAGCAGGTATGGCTTATAACGCCACTGTCTCACGGCCTCGATCGCCGCCGGCGCCAGCATGGGGTGCCCGCTAATCAACTGCAGGTTCTGAATCGTGCCCTCTTTGCTGATTTCCGCCTGCAGCACGACCGTCCCCTGAATGCGGGCCTGCTTTGCCAGCTGCGGATAATTGGGCGTAACTTTCTTGATCAAAAGACCGGTCGACACGCCCGACGAAACGCGGACGCGCTGCGGAGTCGCAACTTTGGGAACGGCAACCGGGGTCGAACTGATGATACCACCGATCACGCCGCCCGCCGAGCCTCCGGGAATGCCGCCCGGAACACCACCCGGGACACCGCCAGCACCCAGATCCGGGGGCGCTTCCTCTTCTTTGATCATCTGAATCTTGTCTGGAATCCTGGTGGGGGTGCGCAACTGGTTGTTGACGAGTTCGCTCTGCATCTTCACCACCTTAACTACAGCGGCTGCCGGCGGGGGTGGCGGCGGGGGTGGAGGCGGTGGCGCTACCAGGAAGGTCATCAGCTGCGTTTTGGGCAGAGCGTCGGTATAGATCAGAGGAATCAGGATCAGGACCCCGATGAGCCCAACCTGCAGCACGAAGGACATGATGGTGGTGCTCAACCGCTTGGTCTTGAACCTATTCCCTGACTCAATAAGGCTGTCTTCAAACATGGGCTTCTCCTGCACGAGACCCGTACGAAAGTTTAGACACCGGCCGCATCCTCTTTGCTCCCGCTCTTTCGAGCTTTTTAGCTCTGCGAACTCCTGCCTCTGCGGGCAGGTAAATGATTTTACGCCACATGGCCCGGATTCAGACCTTAACTTTTTCCTTCGGTTGCGCCGGACCGTTGCCGGACCGCAGCGGCATGGCAATCGGCTTCTTGCCCCGCTCGCCCCGCCATTCCTGGTAGGCAACCAGAATCGGGGCGGCAATCGCAATCGAGGAATAGGTCCCGATCAGGATTCCGATGACCAGGGCGAAGCTGAAACCATGCAACACCTCGCCGCCAAAAAGGAACAGCGCAAGCACGGTAAGGAAAGTCAGGCCCGCTGTCAAGATAGTTCGACTTAAAGTCTGATTAATACTTTTGTTGACGATGTCGGCCAGCCGGTCCCGCCGCAGTAGCTTGACGTTCTCCCGGATGCGGTCAAAAACAACGATGGTGTCGTTATTGGAGTATCCGATCAGGGTCAGGATGGCGGCAATCACGGTCAGCGATATTTCCCAGTTCAAGAGCGAGAAGGCCCCTACCGTAATCAGAGTGTCGTGGAAGACGGTCAACACGGCGGCGACACCGTAGATCCATTCGAAGCGCAACCCCAGGTAGATCAGCATCCCGCCCAGCGAATAAAGGGTGGCCAAAATGGCTTGCTTGCGGAGCTGCTGTCCAACTTGCGGGCCGACAATCTCGACGTTGCGGATACCAAAGTCCGAGACGTAGAAGTTGTCCTGGAGCGAGGCGACGACTGCCGGATCGGCCACACTCTTCAACTCATCATTGGAAATAGAGCCGAGAACGCCGCCTTTCACTTTGTCGCGATAGTCAACAATAGCCTGCGCTATGGCGGTGTAGCGCGGGTTGGCGTCGGTGCCTGTTCCAAGGTGGAGCGGGTCCTTCTCCAAAAGATAATTCGTGACGGTCAAGGAACTGGAGTTGTTGAGATCCTGCTTGCCCGCGGTGGCGTGGCTTTCGAGCGCCTGAATGATCTGGATCTTGCCTTTGTCGAGAGCCTGCTCGCTGGTCTCCTGAATATCGAGGGCGATCAGCACTTCGTTATTGGCGGCTTGCCCGTATCTTTGAACGCGGGCATTCTTCAATCCGGCACGCTCGATCTCCGAATGGATGGCGGACGGATCGGGGGTGTGCGCGTACTTTACGTAGACCAGCGTGCCGCCGCGGAAGTCGACACCCAGCGGGATGCCATGCCAGAACGCCATGGAAAGCAGTCCGGCCACGCTGAAGACCAGCGAGAAGACGAGAAAATACCACTTTTTCCCGAGGAAATCGATGTTTGTATTTCTAAAAAATTCCACGCTGCTTACGATCCCTTCAAAATCAGTCGTTGGTCGTTCGGGGTGCATCGTTCATTTGAAGTTCGCGAACGACTAGCGACCAACGACTAACGACTGCCCTTAAATACTCAGCGCTTCGCCGCGTTGCTTCCGGCTCAGCACCCAATCAAAAATTACGCGCGATACAAACACTGCCGTAAACAGGTTTGCGATCAGACCGAATACCAGCGTCGTGGCAAAACCTTTTACCGGCCCCGTACCGAAGATGAAAAGAATCGCGGCAGAGACGATGGTGGTGACGTGCGTATCGACGATGGTGATCCAGGCGTGGCCGAATCCCTGCTCCACGGCCGAGGGCGGCGTCTTGCCGTTCCTCAGTTCTTCCCGGATGCGCTCAAAAATCAGGACGTTAGAATCCACGCCCATACCAACCGTCAGGATGACGCCGGCAATGCCCGGCAGCGTCAGCACCGCTCCGAAGTAGCCCATGAACCCGAGCAGGATGACCAGGTTCAGGATCAGCGCGATATCGGCATTCACGCCCGCCCAACGGTAGTAAATCAGCATGAAGATGAGGACGGCGAGCATGCCGACCATGGCCGCACGAATGCCAGAACGAATCGAATCGGCGCCGAGCGACGGGCCGACCGTGCGCTCTTCCAGATACTTAATGCCGGCTGGCAGAGCGCCGGAACGCAGCGTCATCGAAAGGTCCTGAGTCTCTTGCTGGGTGAACCGTCCGTTGATGATGCCGGTGTCATGAATGGCTTCTTTGATCACCGCGACTTCCTGCACCTTGTTGTCGAGAACGACCGCCAGGCTGTCGCCTACATGGGCGGAAGTGAAGGCGTAGAATTTGCGGCCACCCTCGCTGGTAAGAATAAAGCGGACCGCCGGCTGGCCATTTTCGTCGGTGCTCGGTTCCGCGGTGCGAAGATCGCGGCCGGTCACGGCCGAGGCGCGAGAGATTATGTACCAGGCTTCGCCGCTTTCGGTGTCACGCCTGGAGCCGATGCTTTTGCCGGCCATCAGAACAGCGTCCGGTGGCAGCACGCCACCATGCGCCTGTAAGGCCGCCTGCTCGCTTGGGTATGCTGCCTGTCCGTCGATCGATTGCTTGATTTCAAGCATCGCCGTGGACTGCATGATTTCCTTCACGCGCGCCGGATCGTCCACGCCCGGAAGTTGGACAAGAATCTGGTACTGGCCGAGGCCGTGTTCTTGAATGACAGGCTCACTCACGCCGAGCTGGTCAATGCGGTTGCGGATGGTCTCGATGGCCTGAGCGACCGCGCGGTTCTTCAAATCGGCGAGGTTTTGCGCCTTCATCGAAACGGTCCAGGAATTTTCCGCGCCCGAGCTGGCATCGTACTCCGGCAGCCGGTCGGAAATAATATTCTTGAAATCGCTGGTCTGATCCGGCGGAACGCCCTTGACGACGATCATTTCCGGATGGTTCACCGGATCGGGCTTGGTGATGTCGGCGTAATTGATCTTGCGCGACCGAAAGTCTTCCTTGAGGCGCGCAATCGCGTTGTCGGAGTCGACGTTGACCGCGTCGTTGACCTGCACCTGCAGGATCAGGTGCGTCCCCCCACGGAGGTCGAGGCCCAAATGAATGCGGTCGGCGATCGACGCCAGCACACCCCTGCCCGACCAGTCCTTCGGAATGCCGAAGATGCCGGCCAGGAAGACCAGCAGGATTCCGATGATTACTGTCAACTTCCAACTGAGGTTCTTATTCATGAAAAACCGTCGCACAACCGCGAAGCTTCGAGCTACGAGCTTCGAGCCAAAAGCAACCTCTGGAAACGATTGCCCGAAGCTCGCAGCTCGCGGCTCGCAGCTCTACGACTACTTTCCTTCCTCCGCCGTCGTCACCGATACCACCGATGCGCGGCTGATTTCGAGCTTCAGATTGTCGGGTGGCACGCGCAAGGTCAGCGCATCGTCCTTGAGGCTGATGATCGTCCCGCGCAGGCCGCCGCTGGTTACGACCTTGTCCCCGTTTTTCAACTCGCTCAGCATGGCCTGCCACTTCTTCTGCTTCCGCTGCTGCGGCAGAATCAGCAGGAAATAAAAAATCGCAAAGATGAACAGCAGGGGCGCCAGCCCGAGCAGACTCGTGCCACCGGGTAGTTGCAACCAAAACGCCAATCCGCCAGGCATAGCAGACGACATGCCAGACAAAATGATTTCCACCGCCAAGTTGATCCTCTGTGACGACCGCAGGGCTGCGAGCTACGAGCAACCTCTCGAACGATTGCCCGAAGCTCGTGGCTCGTAGCTCTACGACTGCCGACTACTTCTTTCCTAGGCCGTCGTCACTTCTTTCGCTAATTAACTTTCTCTGCGTAACTACGGGAATTCTTTTCTTCTAAGGCCGGAGACCTACCGCTTGCAGGCTAGAACCGGCGATGCCGCGCCCCGGCTTCGATCGGAACGGCACAGAAAGAAACGGACTTTATCCCCAAGTTATATAGAATGCCGGACGGCTCGCTAGGTGTCAAGGACGCTACGCCGAATTTGTCATACCCCATTGGAAATGTCCCAGTTCAGACGCCTGCGTCTTATACACGCGAAGCGTCCGCCGCAGAGCGGCTTCGTTCTCGCGGCCTACTCAGAAACTGACCGAGTACCACGCAGCCCGAATGGAGATTCAGCACAACCGTTACGAAACCGGGCTCTCGACTGACGGTGAACGCCCGCCCGATGAGCGCCAATGCCCGCCGATTCCGCGCCGGCGCCGAGCTGGCGGCCTTTCTTTCAGAACACTTTTTCAGAACACTTTAGCCGAATCCAGCAGGATCGTGACCGGGCCTTCGTTGACCAGTTCCACCTGCATGGTTTCCTGGAAGCGTCCGGTTTCACAGCGCAGACCGGCGGCGCGGACTTTCTCCACAAAATATTCGTAGAGTTCGCGCGCCTGCTCGGGCGGAGCGGCCGCGTCGAACGATGGCCGCTTGCCGCGGCGCGCGTCTCCGTAGAGGGTGAACTGCGAGACCACCAGCAGCGCGCCGGCAACCTCGGCGACCGACAAATTCATCTTGCCGCCGGCATCTTCAAAAATGCGCAGGCCAATGGTCTTTTCGGCAAGGTAATCGGCGTCAGTGCGTGTATCTCCCGCGCCCACACCGAGCAGCACCAGCAAGCCGAGGCCGATCTCGCCGTTGACCGTGCCGTTGACCGTAACTCGGGCGCGGCTCACACGCTGCACTACGGCGCGCATTTAACGGGTGGCCTCGCCGGGAAGCGTCTCGTGTCCGGCAAGCGCCTGACAGTAGGCAAGTGGGGTTAGAATTTTCACGTCCAAATCGTGACATGAGTTCGGCGAAATGAGCAAGCGCGGAACTCGAAACCGCCCTGTAGAGACGGGGCTTGCCCCGTCTCCGCCGCGGGAGAGCGGCAAGCCGCGTCTCTACAGGAAATCCGGTTCGCGTTTGACCTATTCGCCACTGCTCCTACAATCCGAGTTTCCCTGCAAGCAAACTTTTTCTTCTGGGGTTCAATTCATGCGATTCATGTCGACAAGAAAATTTGCTCTCCATTGCGTCTGGCTGACGATGACGTTGGCATCAGCGGCCGCCTTCGCGCAATCCGCGGGCGCCGCCCATCATGACGTCGTGATCAAGAACGCCATCGTGATGACCGTGACGCATGGCAACATTGCGAATGGCTCGATCTATATCAAGGATGGCAAGATCGCCGCGGTCGGCGAAAACGTAAACGCGCCCGCCAGTGCCACCGTCATCGATGCCGGAGGAAAGCACCTTACCCCGGGCATCGTCGATTCGCACTCGCACATTGCTCTCGATGACGACGTCAACGAAGCCACCAGCCCCATCACGCCGCACATGATGATGAAAGATGCCTTCGACTACCAGGACAAGGCGATCTACCGCGCGCTGGCCGGCGGCGTGACCACGTCGCTGCTGTTGCACCGGTCGGCCAACATGATCGGCGGGCAGGCAGTCATCATCAAGCACAAGTATGGCGCCTCGCGCGATGAAATGCTTTTCACAAATGCGCCCCAGTCGATCAAGTTCGCGAGCGGCGAGAATCCCAAGCGCATCTATGGCAGCCGCGATCAGTTGCCTTCGACCCGCATGGGCAATTTTGCTGTCCAACGCGAAGCCTTCGTCCAGGCGCAGGATTACATGCGCGAGTGGGACAACTATAACGAGAAAGTCAAGCGTGCCGATAAAGATGCCACTCTGCCCAAGCACGACTTGAAGCTCGAAGCTCTCGCCGACGTTTTACGCGGCAAGATCATGGTCCAGATCCACATCTATCGCGCCGACGAAATGCTGACCGAAATCGCGATGGCCAAAGAGTTCGGCTACAAGATTCGCGCCTTCCACCACGCGCTCGAAGCCTACAAAGTCGCCGACCAACTCGCTGCCAACAACATCGCCATTGCCACGTTCTCCGATTGGTGGGGCTATAAGCAGGAGGCTTGGGACGCGATCCCGTGGAATGCGACGCTGTCCATGCGCAAAGGCGTGCGTGTGGCGATCAAGAGCGACTCCGAGGATTACACCCGCCGCCTCAATCAGGAAGCCGCCAAAACCATGCGCTACGGCGGCGCCACCGAAGAAGAAGCCTTGAAGATGATCACGCTGAATGCCGCCTGGATCGTCGGAGTGGATGATCGCGTCGGCTCGATTGAAGTCGGCAAGGATGCCGACCTGGTGATCTGGGACGGATATCCGCTCTCAAGTTACGGTGTGCCCGAAAAAGTTCTGATCGATGGCGACGTGTACTTCGACCGCTCGCAACCGGGCCTAGGAACCACGCATTACAAGGAGGGAGAATGAAAAACCAGTTCTCAGTTTTCGGTTCTCAGTTCTCAGCGAGATACAGATTCCTCGCTTCGCTCGGAATGACAATCCTTATTGTGATGGGATGGGCGGTAGCGCAGGACAAGCCCGTAGTCCTATTGATTGTTGAATAATATAGTGACATTTCTAGCTGGGTATGCTATCGTCGGCCCATGGGAAATCCGGCGGGAGTGCGGCGAGATTTTCAGGCACTGGAGCAGCGACGCTTGCGGGCGGCGCGGTT
>Ga0208191_1000360_pt1 | contig 34486 bp, 32 predicted proteins | sample June2015DPH_13_5_FD_184709 | JGI IMG/M metagenome (GOLD analysis project Ga0208191, IMG submission 184709) | Peatland microbial communities from SPRUCE experiment site at the Marcell Experimental Forest, Minnesota, USA - June2015DPH_13_40... | ecosystem: Environmental > Terrestrial > Soil >... | reverse complement strand
TGTCCGGGTTGGTGATCACCAGGTTTCCCCGAGCGCGAATGGCCTTGCGGGCGTCCTGGGGCGTGTCTCCGTCGTAAGTGAACGTGCGGATCTCCTCTCCCAGCTTCTCCGTCCACCTATTCAGTTCCACCAACTGGTCTTGCGAAAGCGCCTTGGTCGGAAACAGGTACAGTGCCCGCACCTCGGGGTTCTGTACCAACTCGCCCAGAATCGGCAGGTTGTAACAGAGGGTCTTCCCGGATGCCGTGGGCGTGACCACCACTACGTTTCTGCCTTCATGGGCCAACTCACACGCGCGCGCCTGATGTGTGTAAAGGGTAGCAATGCCACGCGCCTTGAGCGCCTCCAGAAGCCGGGCGGGCAGAAACCCTGGAATTTGGGCTGTCTGTGCCTCTCGTGCCGGGAAGTGTTTAAGGACCGTCACTCCGCCACGGGCGGGTGAGCCCTTAAACTTCTCCCGAATTTCTTCGAGGGCGCTCTGGATGGGCGCCAAGCCCGCTTCGGCGGGCGTCCCTACGTTTGCCAGTGCCTGGGTTTTCTCTTCCACGTCGCCTCACATCTGAGAACAGGTTTCAGATGCCGGGTGTCAGGTGCCGGCCGGTCCCGTATCATTCTGAGTCCGTCGGTCCGTCAGCTGACGGAGACGAAGAATCCCCGCAGTCTCTTTGAACCGCCATTTCTGCCACACTTGAGGGTCGCGGTAGGCGAGAACTTGTTGCACGCATCCCCCAAACGCGACCCCCTGAGACCTGGCACCTGACACCTGGCACCTCCTTAATTTCGCCTTTTATTCGCTCAATATACCACAATTCGCCGCCACCTCCAAGGCAGGTGTTGACAGGTTGCACAGCACGCTATCGGCCTTAGCGGGGTGAGTGACGTGCAAAATCCGTGCCCAAGCGCACATCGACAATCTATAATAATGGGAGTTCGACCGTTCGTCGGGGTGTTCGGGTTGAGGGTTGGCCGTGGGAAGGCTGGGCAAGATTCTTATTGTGCAAAAGAGCTGGCAACCACCCGGCGGTTCAACTACCGTAGCTGCCTGGATTGTCGAAGCCCTCAAGAGTCACTACGCCCTCACCCTGCTCACCTGGAACCGCATGAATACTGCGGAAATCAACCGCTTTTACGGAACATCTTTACAGCAAACGGACTTCGCCGTCATCTATCCCAACCGGCTCCTACGGACGTTATTCAAACTCGATCCGGACCGGCGAAGCCTTCAACCCACTGCGTACCTGATGCGTGCCTGCCACAGAATTCGCCACCACTACGACCTTGTGATTGGCACGGCCGTGGAAGAAATGGACCTGGGTGGGCCTGGTCTGCTTTATATCCACTATCCTGAACTCAGCCGCTTCTGGCGGAAGTATCGAGATTGCGCTGGCAAGCCGCTGGCCGCGAAGATTCTCGATCTGCTGAAGGGAGAGACGCGGCCCTGGATGATTCTCGCAGACTACTCCCTCCAGCGGCTGAAGGAGAACGCGTTTCTCACCAATTCGGACTGGACTGGTTCGCTGGTTGAAAGGATTTACGGAGTGAAGACACGGACTCTCTACCCGCCCGTGCCGGTTTCGGTTGTGGAACGTGCCTGGAGCCAGCGCAGCAACGAGTTCCTCGCCTCGGGCCGGCTCAGTCCCCTAAAGCGCCTGGATTGGATCGTCTCTACGCTCAGCAAGGTACGGAAGGGTCAGCCAGACCTGACCCTGCACTTGGTCGGGACGAAAGCCAAGGTGGGAGACGGGCCAAAGCACTACCGCGAACTGCGCCGCTTGGTGGACGCCAACTCGGATTGGGTAAAGTTGCATGAAAACCTCTCCCGCCACGATCTTTCCCAACTGGCCGCGCAGGTGCGCTATGGCATCCACGCGCAGATCGACGAGCACTTCGGCATTGCCCCGGCGGAGATTCTGATGAGCGGTGGCATCCCCTTTGTTCACAACAGTGGCGGCCAAGTGGAAATTTCCGGCTGCGACCCGCGCCTCTGTTTCACGACGCAAGAGGACGCGGTGGAAAAAATCACGGCCGTGATGCGAGACGGTCGTGCGCAGGAGGCGGTCCTCGAATCCCTGGCGCCTCGTAAGAGGATGTTCACATGCGAGCGGTTTGTTGAAGGGATCCGGGAAGCTGTACGCAGCCGGCTGGCAGGTTGCTGGTGAGCGGCGGGCGCCGGTTGGCCACTAGAAGCTGAGGACCTGCTCCACCTCCGCGCGGATGGCGCGCACAAATGTCTCGACGGAATAGAAGTCCTTCCGGAGGGCGAGCCGCTGCCGGATGTCCTCCTGCGCAGCGGGATCTCGAAGTACCCGCATGATTTTTTGCGCTGCCTCCTCCTCGGATTCGTAAATCAAGCAGCTATCGTGCCCGACGATTTCCGGCGGACCACCGCTGTTATGCACAAAGGGGATGCAACCAGCTCGAACCAGCTCGGCTACAGCCATGCCGAAATGCTCGTCCTTGCACGCGTGCATGCCGTAACGCTGGCGCGCCGCGAGTTCGGCCGACTCTCCCCGTGAAATGTCCTCGTGCAGCGTCGCCCAAGAGGAACGGCCAGTGGATGTACTGGATGGCAGGCGGGCCGAAATCACCTTCATTGTCGGCGCCCACGACCAGGTTATATTGATGCCGAACTCGCTTGCAGAGCCGCATCAGATGTGAGGTTCAACTGCTACGGGATTGCTTGCGGACGCGGGCAGCAACGTGCGGCAGAACTCCCCAACGCAAGGAGCATACGAGATAGCCCATGAACGTACCGATGCCACACCGTTCGTGCCGCCGGTAAGCTCCCACCATCCACGCGGATACGCTCCGTTTTCGATAGGGTTGAGTGACGCATTCGTACTCGAGCTGGTCCGCGCGGGAGACAGGCTCCGCCGACAGGGCGCGCAACAGGTCAGGCGGAACCGGCGCCTCGAGAGTCGCGTGCAGATAATCGAGCGCACGACGCGCCAGCAGAACCAGCCGGTACTCCTTGGCAAATCGAAGGATCCTTTTCGCATCGATGCGATCCGGCAATTGGAGAATCATCATTGCGTCGGCCGCCCACCAGACCGGTGGCACGTAGCTCCATTCGAGGCCGGAAAGGCAGGTGTGGAGGAGTTGATCCGTCGGGCTCAGCGCCAAAGTCTCCACTCCGTGGACGACGGCGGGCTCCGCGCCGCGCCAGAATTCCTTGTCGGCGCTGGAAGAACAACAGAAGGATAGGACGTGCCAGTGCAAGCGCAGCTCAACCCCGGCGCCGTTCCGGAAGGCGATCGAGCTGCGGAAACCTCGAAACCGCGGCGTCAGCTTCGCGGGTGCGGGCGTGATACGGCTCCAGCCCGCGCGTTCCAAAGTGCCAATCGCGTCCACGGCCTTGCCCTCGGGAACGAGAACGTCGCAATCCCGTATCGGACGCAAGCCGGCATCCTTATAGTAGCCCTCGATGTTTGCCGCCCCTCGCAGGACCATCGTTTCAATCCCGGCAGCGCGGAATGCGAGTAATGCCTCCACGCCACCGCGAAGGATCAATTGGTTCTGGAGCCAGGTGCGACGCCGAACACCCTTCAACCGGTCCATATACGGATGCTCTACGCCAAACGCTTTCAGGTTCCGGTGAACCAGCGGAAGCAGCCGGTAAGAACCGTCATCGATTCGATCGAGGTCCGTGCAGGCCTGCCACTGTTCCCAGGCTGCCAGCGCTTCGCGCCGGTTCAGAAACGCGGCCTTCAGGAGCAGTTCGTACCCGAGCATGTGTCCGCTTTAGCCCGTGCCAGGATCCGCCGCGAGGGCCTTTGCTTTCCTGCGGTCGAGCGCCGCCTTTACGATGCGGACATAGTCCGCCCGCGCATCGCTCTTCTTTATGCCGTGGTTGGCGTCGTGCAACCGCCGCCGGAGCACCACCCTTGGCTGGATGACGCTGTGCAGCCCGGAATCGATCGCCTTCAGGTACTGGGAGAGGTGCTCGTCGTGGCTCAGCGGACCGCCAGGGTCAGCGGCTGCGACATCCGTGACACCGCCTGCGACGCAAACATTGCCGCAAGCTTCCACCCGCTTCCTCGAGCAAATGTCAGACAGTAGCGCCACGCCGCGCTTCTTCTCCGTTACCCGCCCTCGCTTTCCCCGTGTCGCCTGCGGTCCATCGCCGCCTTCACCACCCGGAGATAATCCCCCCACGCAATGCGCTCGCGGGCGGTCAGGTTAGCTCCGTGGACGCGTCGCCGCAGCCACACCTCCGGTTCCAGCCGGCTCCGAAGCCCCGCTTCCATCGCCCGCGCATACCAGTCGATGAACTCGCCCGCTTTCAGGTCTGTCACCAGCGGACCCGTTTTGTCAAACAGCTCGCGCTTCGCGAGCATCGTGCCCGGCAAGTAACCAGGAGCGGGGCCCCCGGATTCCCCGCTCGTTTCCCGAAAATGTTGCACGTGTCCGAACAGAAGATCACACGTTGGGTCCTCCTGGAGAATCTCCATCTGGCGAAAAAGCTTCGTCGGGGTCCAGATGTCGTCTGCGTCGAGGAAGGCAATATATCGGCCTGTCGCGTGCATCACGCCCAAGTTGCGCGCGGCTCCCGCTCCCGCGTGGTATTGACGGAGCAGCCTCAATCGCGGCCCGAACTCTCGTACTTTCTCCACTGTTTTGTCCGTCGATCCATCGTCCACCACCAGGATTTCCACCGGGCGATAAGTCTGCCCTAGCGCACTCCGGACGGCATCATCCACAAAATGCTCCGCGTTGTAGGTGGGAATGATCGCGCTAACCAAAGCCCGCGTGCCCGGCGCCCACTCATCGTAGGAAAGCCACGGGCGCAGCGGCGACACGGCTCCACCTCTTTGGCGCCGGCGTTCCATGGATCGCTGCAATACCACCATGATCTGGTGGCTCATCGCCTTCCGGTCCTGCGTCATGTTCTTTCCGTGCATCCGGTAGAGGAGTGTGGTTGGCCGCAAGATTCGCATCTCGACGTTATCTTCCAGCGCCCGCATAAACCAGTCCGTATCCTCGCCGAAGCGTAACGACTCCTCGAACACTCCTATGCGATCAAACACCTGACGCCGGTAAACACCACTCCCCACCACCGTGTGGGTGACGATGTTCTCCGGCCCCTCAAAAGGCAAGTCCGGGATCTTCCCTCCCGGGAGAACGTGGTATTGGGTGCGTCCCAGTACAAAATCCAGCTCAGGCTCGGCCAGCAGGCGCGCCATTTGAATGGAGAGCTTGTGCCGCGGCCACAGATCGTCGGCGTCCAGGAAGGAAATGAACTCGCCGCTGGTAAGGGAAAGACCGTGGTTCCTGGCGGCGGCGGGACCCGCATTCTCCTGTCGGGCGTATCGAACATTACTTCCCAGCCCTGCCGCCACCTCCGCGCAGTTATCGGTGGACCCGTCATCCACCACGATGATCTCCAACGGCTCGTACTCCTGCCGGCGTATACTCTCCACCGCTTCGGGCAGGAAGTGCGCTGCGTTGTAGACGGGGATCACGACGGTGAGCAGCGGATTCGCCATTAATCCGAAGTCTCCAGCTTCTGAAGCAGACCGGAAATCGTCACCGGAATCTGCGCCAGGTCCGTGCCCGAAAGCAACGCGTAAACCGGCACCGACTTGACCAGCCGTAGAATCTTCTCCAGCGTTTGCCGGCGCGTCCCTCGCATGTGTTCCATCGTCGGCGCGAGAGCCTTCAACGCCGCCATCGCGGTGGTCGGCTCGACCGTCGTATCCCTCAGCCCACGCACTTTCGTGGTCAAAATCGCGCGGATGGGAAATCCTTCGATCAACTGTGCGGCGCGGTGTTCGTTGAGAAAGAAGAGGGCCTTTTCGGACCCCAGGCGCTCCGCGTTGCTTATGATCGGCGCCAGGTGGGGAAACCGGTAAAGGTTGTCGGCCGCGATTTTGGCCGTGCTATACAGGCTGTGAACGTGAGGCGACGGGGTGGTCCGGACCAGGACATAGTCATCACCGGCGTATCGCAGCCCGGAACCCAGGCAGGCGAGCGTGGCCGTCGATTTTCCCGAGCCGCTGGGACCGGTGATCAGAACTCCCCCGCTTGCGGCCCCCACCGCCGCTGCATGCAACGGCTGGAAGACTCCATCCTTCAGCCACCGGTTCAGGATGGCCCGCAGCGGAGAGACTTGCTCCCACCAGGGGATCAGCCGGTAGCTGGGGGTCCAGTAAAGGGCGAGGCTACGGTCCCGATCCAGGCATTGGAGAATGTCCACGCCCGGGCCATACGTTACCTGCACGCGCTCGTCGTTGTAGCCGTCAATTTCTCCCAGGCCGGTGTACTGCTCGAGGCTCCAGGGGGGAGGTGGCATGGGTGTGCGGGTCGATTCGCTGTCGAAGAAGCACACCGTCAGATCCGCTTTCCCGTCCAAGGGAATCTCCCGGTGCGCCAGGGCTCGAACCACGAGTGGTATCAGTTGCCCCCCGGCAAAGCGAAGAAGCACACGGTGTTCACCGAGCCTGAACATCCGCTCCTCCACTCCGCCCACTGCGTGAGCCGCCTTCTCGAAGCACGCGCGGGCCGTTTCGACAAATCTCGCCGGAGCTCCCTCAGCGGTCGCACCCAACAGTTGCCTGGTTTCCTCCGTGAATACCGGTCTCATTCATTTGACTCCGGCTTGCGGGCCGGCCAGCCCGTCTCGTCTACCTCGTGAATCGGATCGAGTAAGAGCAGGTCCTTCATGTCTTCGTAGATTGAAAGCTCCGGCGGCTCCCACGGCCTCCGAGCATTCTGGGCGTATTCCGTCCCGCCGGCGGCCTCCTCCGCCTCCGTTTCAACAATCAGCTCTTGCTCACGCAGGCGCGTAAGAAACCGGTCCATCGACTCGGCGATTACCGCCGGCTCGGCATCATATCGCGATGCGAGGTGGCGGACCATAGTTTCTGCGGAAGCACCCTGTTTGAGCAGGCCCCAGATCACTACCGCCGCCTTCCTCATCCCGTAGTAGCTGCCGCTATCGAAGTTGATCGCCACGATTTCGTTTTCAAAAGTCTCGCTAATGACTTTGGGCTCGTCGACTCTATATATGGGACTCATCTCACTCCTATCTGACCGCCGCGAGGTCCCGCAGAAGGCGACAAAAGACAACGCCTCCGCTCCGCGGCGGTGGCTGTTAGCTTATGCACAATACCACGCTGTTTCAGCGTCGGATAAAACCGGAAGTTCGCACCTTATGCAAGGGCTGTCCCTTCTGGTATAGGGTAACACACGGCTGCTTATTTCGGCCAGCCGCTGGTCGGCTTTTTGTCAAGCGCTGGTTTGTCGAGCGCTGGTTCTGTCGAGCGCTGGTTCAAGACCCATTCTGATAGGTTCCCTTCACCTTGGCTAGCGCCCGAATCATGCGAAGTTGCGCGGGCATGAGCCCGGCGAACGCACGAACCAAGAACCGAATGCGACCGGAGATTGGCAGAGGCCGGCCCGAGTTCTTAATTTCCATATCCTGCATGAAGCTGCGGTATCTGGACCAACCATTCAAAAAACCGCCGGCGATCTGCCCTAGAGAGCGCGGGTGAAAAAGATAAGACAGATCCTTGTTCAGGGGCCCCTGGTGAACCTGGAGCACAAACAGATTCGTAAGTTGCCTGGCGGTTCTTGCCTCCGTTTTCCTTGCCAGCCGCTGGAGCAATTCCGCTGCGGGTTTTACGGCGCTGTCGGAGTTGAACACAGGCGGGATGTTGATGATTGCCAGCAGGGGTGAGGCCAGGCCGATCGAGGCCACGTACTCCAGGGCGGTCTGGAGTTCTCCGCCAGCGGCTAGTTGTAGGCACCATGCTTCAATATCCAGCACATCGCGCAGCGTCATGTCGGGGGTGAGGTTTTCGCGAAACGCGTGATGGGAGGTAAGAATCAAGTTGTCGGCGGGCGCCACGATTGGGATGGCGCTGCCGAACAGCTCTGCCTCTCTGGCTCGTTGAATGAGCTGCCCGGTTCCCGAGGCTTGCCCTGAGATCCCCAGGCGCCAATGAACATCGATCTCGCACTTGTCGGCATCCCGTAAGGCGACGCTGAAGTTTCCGGCAAATGCGGGAGAGTGACGCATGAAGCTCACATAATCCGGAAACTCGCCCGGCAGGTCCGGCTTGAACCCGAGCGCCTCGAGGCATACCAGCGCGGCATTCAAATCCTCCTGGCGGATCAGGATATCGACGTCTCCAATGAAGCGATCCCTTGGGGTGCGATAAAGGCCGGCAATGGCCGCCAGTCCCTTGAATGCTGCTGCAGGAATCCCCTTCTGCCGCAATTCGACCAGGGCGTTCACGCCCTTCCGCGCCGACCGGGCGGACCGCACGAATCCGGCGGCCGTCATGCGATGCAGCGTGGCTTGAGCGGTATCTCCAACATCGGCGCCGAGTGCCGCAACCCGGCGGTTCAGAGTCGGGAGGACCTTCCAGAGAGACGCCAGACGAACCGCTTCCGGCCACTTGTCCAAGCGCGAGAACTCCCGGCTGGCGAATCGAGCCTGCGCGTCATCGGCGAGCAACAGCCGGACGAGTAACTCGCGACTGTTCAGCGGGTTCGCCACGGCTTATATTATAGCAGGGAGACTCCAATCACGAATGAACAAGCCGCCAACCCCGCAAGCCCGGGTGCGTGCCTTGGCGCGCTACATCCGAGGCAGTTCGCTCTCCTGGAAGGACATCGCCGATCTGACGGCTAAGCCTTCGCAGATCGCCAGAGTTTCCCCGCATCCCTTGATCCGATTGCGAGTCACCCCCCATGACCTCGGCGACCCGGGCGGCGCCGTGCGTTTCGTTGGAAAGACCCGGTATCTGAACGGCGCCAGAACCGTGGTCACGCACTCCGTCGATGACGCGACGGAACACTTGCCCGCCTGTCTCGATGCCATGGATCAATATGGAATCAAGGCCACTTTCTTCGTCAATGTACCCATGGGGCCTCTCTACGCGTAGCGGATTCTGGCAGAGCAAACGTCGGTCTGGCAACTGAAGTCACGGGATGCGCTGGCAGGAGGCTAGCCTTACGCGGAACGGTTTCGGCAGGTCTATGCCCAGCTTCAGGCGGTGCCGTTGCGAGGCTGAAAAAGGGGGTGGGCAGGGGCCTTGTTCGGTAAGATATCCGCAGCAGGAAGTGTGCCGGCTTCGGCCCCTAAGTCCTTGCGGCTCAGCGGCCCTCAGCGCCGTTTTCCGCCCCCTTGTCTCATCACGACACGGCACCGCCCAAAATCCCCATCAGCCGCCACAATCATGGCGCCGAATCGACCCGCGAAAGACTTGGTGAGAAAAGCGGGCTAGAAGCTGAGGGCCTGCCTCACCTCCGCGCGGATGGCCCGCACAAATGTCTCGACGGAATAGAAGTCCTTCCGGAGGGCGAGCCGCTGCCGGATGTCCTCCTGAGCAGCAGGATCTCCAAGCACCCGCATGATTTTTTGCGCGGCGTCCTCCTCGGATTCGTAAATCAAGCGCCTATCGTTTCCGACGATTTCCGGCGGACCACCGCTGTTATGCACAAAGGGGATGCAACCAGCTCGGACCATCTCTGCTACAGCCATGCCGAAATGCTCGTTCTTGAAGGCGTGCATGCCGTAACGCTGGCGCGCCGCGAGTTCGGCCAACTCTCCCCGTGAAAGATCCTCGTGCAACGTCACCCAAGAGGAATTGGCTTGCGCGAGCCCACGCAGAAATACGGGATAATCGCCTGCCTCAAGGTAAGACATCCCCACGAGGTGCATCCTGATCTGGGGGAACCTGGTTCGCACTGCGCTGAGGACCTTTAGACACCAGTCGAACCGCTTCAGGACCGACAGCCGGCCCATCATAACAAAGCCGTCCGCACGTTCTTCCCACGCGATCTCGGGAAAGATTCCGGGAGCCGGAGGATGGACCGTTGTGGAGTCGATTCCGTAGACCCTTTTGACCCATCGGCCGGTCCAGTCGGAGTTGACCAGGGTGTGGTTGGCCTTCATGCGATCGAAGGAATAATCGGCGACCAGCATCCACGGCCGGATTTCACCCTTGCTCAAACAGGCGAGTTTCTGCCCCAAGGGCAGGTCGCAGGAAGACCGGACGCGAGGGTACACATGGGCGAGGAACGGCCAGTGGATGTACTGGATGGCAGGCGGGCCGAAATCACCTTCATTGTCGGCGCATACGACCAGGTCATACTGATGCCGGACTCGCTTGCAGAGCCGCATCAGATAGGCATGTTTTTGAATACTGCCTGAATCCGGATCCAAACCGAGGAATCCGCGCACCAGCGGAGCCATGGTTCGAACCTGAAGATCCGAGCCGGTCAGCGAGGTGCCGTAACACCTGTCGAGCAGGCTGAGGTCAACGGGCTCTGAGGTGAGCAGCGTCACCGCGTAGTCTTGCCGCAGCGCTTCGAGGATCCACGCAGCCACTCCCTCCCCGCCGCCGCGCGGGATCAGCCGGCAGTACCAGACCAGGATGCGGGGACGAGGGGGAGGCATCCGGTCAGACATCGGACCACCAGATATACTTGGCTTTGTTGATGAGCACGTTAACCAAGTCCGCCGCCTCCCCAGCCCGAATCTTGCGGTGCAGATAGCGAAGCCGGTGCCGCCATCGCGGCCAGCGATACCCGGGAATGTGAATGGCGGTCGCCAGCCCCGGACCGAGCTTCCGGTTGTTCGACATGACGAGCAGGTCGCACTCCTCCACAGCGCGGGTGGTGAAGCAAATGCCGTCCCACATCCCCGCTCCGCCGGGGGTCTGCCGCAGAAGCCCGGAACTGTCCCAGTCGGACACGATCCGGACCAGCATGGGGCTGTGATTCAAGGGCTGTTACCCCTCCGCTGGAATATGAGATGCACATCAACAATAGGCCACACTCCTTTCGGTTCCTCCAGAGAACCTATGCTTCGGAGTGTTACCCCTTTTCCTCAGGAACTCAGGCTCGCCTTCTGGTCGTCAGCCCAAGACGTCAGCGATCTTGAGGCGCAGTCAAATCTTCCAAGGCTCTCCAAATCTAATATCCCAATCTCTTGGAACAAACGCCGAGTGTCCTGCGCCAGGGTAGAAGGTAACTTCTCCAAATAAGATGCCTTGAGGTGGCGAGTATAAATCCACCCGAACAAAGTCGAATTGGGCACCAGTCTTCTCAGCCAGATTGATCATTTGACCCAATCTCACTGGCTTGGAAACAGGTTCTGACGTTGGGGGATATTTTAACTTCACAGGAAGAAGATTCCATTCACGATCATATAAGTTTGTCTTGTGCCCCCTGAATCGGTCGCAATCAACCTCGATGAAATGGACACGCCCGTGATATGTAAAGAATTTGTAGTCCTCCGGAACCTCATCGCCCGACATTTCGACCATGCGCTCGACGATCACCTTATGGGGAATTCCTAAATAGCCCCATTCCCGAAAAATGTGATCAATCGAGAATCCAAGTTGTTCGCGCATAGATGCTACAATCTTATCCCTCTTGATGTCTTGCGCTGTGCGGATGAATATATTTCCGCCGCTACTATGATTGACCTTGATCACGTAAGGTGGTTTGAGACCATCAAAGGGAATATCTTCTGGATTGTCCCCTACCCATAAGGTTTCTATGATGTATTGCTCGCCTATAAGTTTTGCGATTTCTGCCTTAACCGCAACTTTGTCGGAAAAGATAGGGAATAGTGGGTTATGCTGGTACAGTTTTCGCCAAGCAATTTTTTCATTAAATGTCCTTGGATTCCTTAGATTGGGCAGTCTTCGAAAGCGGCGAAAATACATCACGTTAATGGCCGCGTAGTCTGGAAGCCTGTCAATGACTGACCTGTAGACTTTTTCTACAGCATTTCTGATCATGGCCGCCTCTCTTTTGCTTGCCATATAAAGTGCGTAGGCTGGGATCTGATATTATTCTTAGCTGGGCGAAGAGTAAATTGGGACTCATATTTTGTGCCAGACAGAACCCGCATGGTACGCATACTCAAAGATCGCGTTTTTCTAGGCCGATGTGATCCCCAAAAATGACGTATACCATAGGTAACACTCCTTTCGGTTCCTCCAGGGAACCCACGCTTTGGAGTGTTACCCCTTTTCCTCAGGAACCCAGGCGCGCAATCTGGTCGTAAGCCCAAGACACCGCCTGATCGTGATACTTCCACTTTCCGCCAACACCGCGATAGCCATCCAGTACACCCTGGAGGACCGCCCGCGCGGAGGCCCTGCGATGGCGCACAGCGTGCGTTATACTCTGAGCAAAAACGAAAGGCATATTCGCTATGTGGAAGAGGACCTTCGAAACGAGCGGCAGCTCTCTGTTAGCCAGCAGGACCCGATTGCGATTACCGTAATAGCACTGAATGGGCCCTCCTCGCCCACCCGAACTTCTTCCCCTCTTGTGGTACGCTACTGCCTCGGAGGCGAGGAAAGTCTCGTGTCCTAGCTTACTCGCTTCGAAGCAGAAGGCGTGCTCCTCCCCGTACATGAACAAGCGGTCGTCAAGGTATTGAGCGGAGTAAGCATTAACGGCCTCGAGAGTGCGCCTGCTAATGAGCATGGCCGTACCCGCGGCCGTAAACGCGTTCCAGTACCCAGGATTTGGCTCCGGCGGCGGGAGGTGCCATTTTAGGAAGGGCGAAAAAAAATGACGCACGAGGGGCGCTCTCCCGCGGAAAATAACCCGTTTGGTCCCTTCCTCGATGACCGCTGCGCCTACAACCCCTGCATCGGTCGACCGCGCTACCGAAACAAGGCAGGTCAAGCAATCAGATTCCACAATTGCATCGTTGTTGAGAAGGAAAACGTAATCTGCGGTGGGGCTCCGGTGAAGAGAGTAATGGATGACGACGTTGTTGCCGCCAGTAAAACCGAGGTTCTCTTCGTTGCGGATGAGCACGAGTCGGTTCGGGGACTCGGCCGCGTCGAGCGGGGCCTCCGAGCTCGGGTTTCCTCCGCCCAATGCCGTTTCGCGCGTGCAGTCGACGAAAGCAGCCTGATCAGGCAGAGACTCCTTGGCCCAAGCGCGAATCCTCTCCACCGAGTCGTTCCGAGAGCCGTTATCGACCACGACGGTCAGGTAGTTCGGATAGTCGAGCCGCCGCACGGACTCCAGGCACTCCAGTGTATCCCGCCACCCATTCCAGTTCAGGATGCTGATGACGACAAACGGGGACTCTGTCATGTTAGACACTCCGCGATCTTGCACGGCGTGCAGATCAACTCTGGGGCAGAACTCCCCCTAAGAACCCCTGGGGCTGAAACTCGCTCGAACGCCCCCCCCGTCATCGTGGTGCACCCACTTTCCTTTTGCGCCCTTGTAACCGTCCATCAGCCCTTCCACAATGGCTCGGGCAGCGTCAGACCTCCTGTACCTCAACGCCCTGAGAATCCGGGCAAGAGTTAACGGGAGGTTACATATATGAAATAATACTCGCCAACCAAACGGCAGGAAAGCGTCTGCCATTTCCATCCTGTTACGCACAAAGTAGTAGTCATGAATCGGGCTGGCGGGACACCCGGCAGAGCGCCAACCCTTATGCCAGACAAAGCCCCCTCGGGTTACGAAACTGCGGTACCCCGCCAAGCTGCTCCGGTAACATAACTCAAACTCCCAACCGGCCCGAAAAAGATCGCTTGGTATATGGTGACCGATGCAAGCATAAAGAGTCTCAAGCACGTCCCGGCGGATGAGCATGGCGCCACCGCTGACGCCCGCGGAAGGCCAGTAATCGACCTCCTTTGCGGGCAGCGGCAAGTCAGCCTTAACGAGCGGACAAAAAAACCACCGCAGAAGCGTCGTTCTTTCAGCATACTGGATTTGCCCGGTTTTCCAGTCCAAAATCACTCCGCCAACGATGCCCGCATTTTCTTTCCGGGCCACCTCCACCAGATGGGCAAGGGTATGCTCTTCAGCCTTCGCGTCATTATCCAACATGAAGACATAGTCCACAGGCTGATCTCTTCGCAGGGCATATTCAATGGCAAGATTGCCACCGCCAGTAATTGCCATGTTCACAGAGCTTCGGATCAGCACCGCCCGGCTGGCAGGCAAAGCTGCCGTGAGCGCTTGCTCCTGGACAACCTCCCCCCCCGCCCGAGCGACTGTTTCAGGGTACTCAACAAGCAGGTAGCCCTCCCTCTTTTCCGCCCACTCCCTTATCCGCGCGAGGGAATCGTCCCAAGAGGCATTGTCCACGACAATCATTAGGTAGTTCGGGTAATCGAGGCGCCGGACGGATTCGAGGCACTCGAGCGTGTCGCCCCAGCCATTCCAGTTGACACTGACGATGACCACAAAGGGGAGGCCCTTCGCATCGTTCGGGTGTTGTCTTTGCTCCATCGCCCTTTCACCTCCGATTGTTCGACTTGACGAGCAGGTCGCACTCCTGCACAGGGCGGGTGGTGAAGCAGATGCCGTCCCACACCCCCGCTCCGCCGGGGGTCTGCCGCAGAAGCTCGGAACTGTCCCAGTCGGACACGATCCGGACGAGCATGGGCCTGTGATTCAAGGGCTGTTACCCCGCCGCCGGAATACGAGATCCATCTCAATGACATGCGAGGAATGGGCGCGGCCGATTCCCAGCAGATCGCAAACCTCGAAGCCCGTTTCTATCTTCCGTAGGTAACACTCCTCTCGCTTCCTCCAGGAAACCCATGCTTTGCAGTGTTACCCTCTTTCCTCAGGAAGTCAGGCTCGCAATCTGGTCGTCAGCCCAAGATGCCGCCCGATCGTGATACTTCCACTTTCCGCCAACGCCGCGATAGCCGTCGCGCAGGCCGCAGGCAATAGCCCATGCCATGCGGGGCTTTCGAGCGAGCAGGCGCCCAACGATGCGCCTGACGCACAAGGGTGGATAAAATAGATGAAATATCAGTCTGCGACCGAAGGGAAGCAAAGTTCTCGAAAGGATCACACGGTTGCGAGTAGAGTAATAGAAGAAATATGTCGAGTTAGCCGGCCCTTGCCGCCTCACCTTCACGCGATGGGAAGCAATAGCGTTCCTTGCAACGACCGTTTTGTATCCTTCTCGATGAGCAGCCGTACAGAAATCAAGTTCATCGTTATACATGAAGAGGGCGTCATTAAAGTACGCACCTCGCCGCTGGTGAACGGAACGCAGCACGCGACTTCCCACGAGCATCGCAGCGCCGTTCACCAAAGGCGATTCCCAGAACTCGCCCCGGGTCTGGGGTACGCGCCGGCCTCCCAGCACGCGAAAGAAATGCTTGAAGATCGTCCCACTGCGGGCAAACAGGATTGCGCCGGTGTGGTCTGTTACGACAGCCCCTACGACTCCTGCATCTGCCTCCCGATCCACCCCAACCAGCACGCTCAAGCACTCCTTATCCAACACCGCATCGTTATTGAGAAGAAACAGGTAGTCTGCCGGCGCTCGTCGGTGAAGGGCGTAATCAATTCCAACATTGTTTCCTCCTGTATAGCCCAGGTTCTCATCGTTGCGGATCAGGACCAGCCTGTTCGCGGGTGGAGTCCGCTCGAGGGCCGCTTCCGTTATCTCCTCTCCCCCCTGGAGCGCGATTGCGGGCGCGTATTCGGCAAGCACATGTCCGGGACCAAGATTCTCGCGGGCCCAAGCCTTGATCCTTTCCGCAGAGTGGTCCCAGGAGCCATTGTCAATAACCACGGTGAGATAATTCGGGTAGCTGAGCCTCCGGACGGATTCGAGGCATTCCCGCGTATCCTGCCAACCGTTCCAGTTGAGAATCGATATTGCCACCAGAGGACAATTATCGTTCTTTTGAGTTCCCATGTATTATGTCACGCTCTATCGACTTGCCAACATTACAGGGCAGCCGGGTAGTGGTACAGTTTGATGTTGTAGCGGCGAGTTTACCTCGCCCGTTGGCGGCATAAAGCCGCCTCTACATCAAACTGTAGCACTATTGGCCAACTTCATCGCGCGGCGCGAAGAAAAGCAGATCCTTCTCCCGCAAGGCGGGATCAGGATGACATGTCATTCTGAGCGGAGCGCAGCATAGCGAAGAATCTGCTTTTGGTTGCGGCCACGGGGCTGGGCTGTAGCACTAGTTCCAAACTTCTTCGTTTCTTGCGAAGAATTTCTGCGGTCATCGCTTGGCCCAGGTTGGCTGGAATTGCCGATTGTCGATTGCCGATTGTCGATTGCTGATGCACATGGGAAGGAGTTGCCACACCACTTTTTCAATCGTCAATCGGCAATCAGCAATCGGCAATGAAAACCTGGTCTTCGCTTGCGGCCGAAGGCCGCGCTGTACCACTACCGGCAGCCGTCCACCATCTTCCGCAACAAGGTATAGCCCCCTTTATCCTCTCAGGAAGGCGGCAGTGGCATCCAGCAAGCCGGTCCGGAAGGCTTCCACCGAGAACTGCCTTCCTGCTGTGGACAGGTGCATGCGCAAGTTGTGTTGCAGCTCCGGGCTGTCAAGAACCGCCAGGATCTTCTTGGCAGCTTCCTCGACGCTGGAGTAGGTGAGGGCGGCGTGATCGACGATCTCAACCTGTCCACCGTCGTTCGAAACAAATGTTATGCACCCAGCTTTCACCAATTCGGCCACCGCAATCCCAAAGGGCTCCTTCTCACGCGCATGAATACCGTAGCGGTGCCCAGCAAGCAGACGCTTCTTACTCTCTCCGATCAAAGTTCCCTCTGCAAAGACCCAGTCATTGTACCTGGCGCAGAGTCTCCGAAGTTCCCTTCCGTAGGCGGAATCATCAATCTCGCCGACAAGGTGAAGGTGAACCTCAGGATGCCCGGAGCAACGAACCCTATTGACGATCTCGATGGCGACCTCAACGCGCTTCTCCGGCGCCATCCGGCCCAGGCAGACAAACCCCGTTTCTCTTTCCTCGAAACGCACTTCAGGGAACTCACCTACGACCGGCGGGTAAAGCAAGCGCGACTCGATGCCGAACATTTCTCGGACCACCCTCGCGCTCCACCTCGAGTTCGCGATAACCAGCCCCCTTCCCCAACCCTCGGGGTTGGAAGGCGACACGAATTCGCAAAGCTTCAGGTAGCCTCGCCAAAGGGGAGAATCGCGATACCCCAAGCCTTTGGCGTCGTGCAAAACAGGATCGAAGTTGAAGCGTTGCTCCGGGAGGAAAGAAAAATCCGCGATGCACTGGATTCCGGGCATCCCGAAGTCACAAGGATTGTAAGCACTGATCATCAAATCGAACTGCGGGGCTACCCGCCCGCAGTATCGCTGAAAGAAGCGCCTTTGCAGGACGCAGAGCTTGCTACCGTCCAAGCCAGGGGGCAAACGGACGCGCCGAAGGCTAAAGTCCCCCATCTGAAGAGTCGTGCCGTAGTATTCGTTGAGGCGCGACAGATCAACTGGCCCGCAGGTGATGAGCGAAACGTCATAGTCCCGGCCCAGCGCCTGAAGGGCCCAAAGCGCTCTGGCCTCCGAGCCTCCGGAACCGAACCGCGGATGTGCAATGCCTATCCTCTTGCGTTTCAATCTGTCGCCTCCGATTCGGTAGCGATGATTTGAACCTGTCAGGCTTTTGGGTAAATCTTGCTTTCCACGAATCCAAATTAAATACTCCGCGATCCGGCACGCCGTGCAGATCAACTCTGGGACGGCCCCCCCTAAGAAACCCTGGGGCTGAAAGTCCTTTGAACGCCCCCCAGGCCACCATCGTGCTTCCACTTTCCTTTTACGCGCTTGTAACCGTCCATCAGCCCGTCCACACTGGCTCGGGCAACATCGGGCCTCCTGTACCCCAACGCCCTGAGAACCCGGGCAAGAGTTAACGGGAGGTTACATATATGAAATAATACTCGCCAGCCAAACGGCAGGAAAGCGTCTGCCATTTCCATCCTGTTACGCACAAAGTAGTAGTCATGCCTCGGGCTGACGGGACACCCGGCCGAGCGCCAACCCTTATGCCGGACAAAGCCCCCTCGGGTTACGAAACCGCGATACCCCGCCAAGCTGCTTCGGTAACATAACTCAAACTCCCAACCGTGCCCAACAAGATCGCCTGGTATATGGTGACCGGTGGCAGCATAAAGAGTGTCGAGCACGTCCCGGCGGATGAGCATGGCGCCACCGCTGACCCCTGCGGAAGGCCAGTAATCGACTTCCTTTGCGGGCAGCGGCAAGTCAGCCTTAACAAGCGGACAAAAGAACCACCGCAGAAGCGTCGTTCTTTCGGCATACTGGATTTGCCCGGTTTTCCAATCCAAAATCACTCCGCCAACAATGCCCGCATTTTCTTTCCGGGCGACCTCCACGAGATGGGTAAGGGTATGCTTTTCAGCCTTCGCGTCATTATCCAACAGGAAGAGATAGTCCCCGGGCTGATCTCTTCGCAGGGCATAGTCAATGGCAAGATTGGCGCCGCCGGTAAGTGCGATGTTCTCAGCGCTTCGGATCAACACCGCCCGGCGGGCAGGCAAAGCTGCCGTGATCGCTTGCTCCTGGACAACCTCTCCCCCCGCCCGAGCGACTGTTTCAGGGTAATCAACTAGCAGGTATCCTTCCCTCTTTTCCGCCCACTCCCTTATCCGCGCGAGGGAATCGTCCCGAGAGGCATTGTCCACGACAATCATTAGGTAGTTCGGGTAATCGAGGCGCCGGACGGATTCGAGGCACTCGAGCGTGTCGCGCCAGCCATTCCAGTTGACACTGACGATGACCACGAAGGGGAGGCCTTTCGCATCGTTCAGGTGTTCGCTTTGCTCCATCGCCCTTTCACCTCTGAGGCCAAGACCGGCACGTCCTCGCCGAAGCTCCACCGCGGGATGCCCTATCTAGCCCTCGCCGCCCAGGGAGTCTCACCTCCGATCCCCATCGGCGTTAAAATAAATCTATGTCCCAAATGATGACGCGACTCGCTGAGGCCAACGTCGAGTTACCCGCTTCCGTGCCCTGGAAGGGCACCATGCAATAGCCGAGGCCAACGCCCCCGGCTATTTTACGAATCCCCTTCGGGGATTTACGGCCCAGCGCCTGCTCGAGCAGGTAACGTCTGAGCCTATCTCGCCCCTTGTGCCCGGGCAAGAAGGTGAGAGTGCTGTCAATCCATGACACGCCTCGGGTTGTTTCAGGGAGGGCGGCGGCCACCAACTCGTCATAGGTCAGCCCGATCTCCCAGGGCAGGGCGGGGTGCGAGGGGACATATTTAGGATCTTGGGACGGAATCAGATGGGTGAAAACACGAGCGTAGGGTTCATGTCCCTCGATCAGCGAGTCATAGAGATCGGGCACATAGGGCTCCGGCATGACGGCCCAGACATTTCCAGGCGCACAGCGTACGGACACGGCATCGAGCTTGCGGTGAACGGCGTTCTGGAATTCACGCATGTTCATGGGGCCACCTTCCGAGCTAGAATTTCGCGGTGTGCCGACGCCAGCCGCCTTCCTATCGTGGGCCAGTCGTAGCGCTGCTCGACCAAGCGCCGCGCGTTGCCAGCAAGTTCGGTACGCAGCGCATCATCGCCGAGCAACTGCACGACGCAATCAGCAAACTGTTGCGGATGGTCGGCGACCAGAAGATGCACCCCGTGGCACACCTCGAGTCCGGCACAACCGGCCGTGGTCGAGACCACCGCCCTGCCGAGGGCCATCGATTCCAAAATCTTCAAACGCGTCCCCCCGCCGGCCCGCAACGGAACGACAGTGACCTTCGAAAGCCGGTAATAAGGAAGGATGTCACTTACGTAGCCGGTCACCTCGATGCCAGGTTCCCGTCCTAGCGCCTTTACTCGCGCCGGGGGCGCATGGCCCACAACGAACAGCTTGACGTCTGGAACGAAAGCCCGGATGCGCGGCAGAATGGACCGCGCGAAGAGCATTACCCCATCCGTATTGGGAGGATAGTCCATAACGCCGGCAAACAGCAGCCCGAGAGCCGAAGCGGATTCCGGCAAGGGCTGCAATTGCGCGCAATCCACTCCGTTTTCGATTACCACCGCCCGCACCCCGGGTAGGGCTCGTTGCAGAAGCTCGCGTTCCGCCGTGGAGACAACGACACAGCAGTCGAAGCGCGGGATGTAATGCCGTTCGGCCTTGCTCATTGCGAATGCTTTCAGGCGGTACAGCGCACGGGCGGCGAAGCCGATTTCGAGGCGTGCTATCTGGCGGTATTGCTCGAAACACACATTGTGCAGCGAAAGGACAGTTCGGCAGCTCCCTTGCCGCGGTGCGGCGTCGAGATACGCGCCCAGCAGCGAGTGCTCAACCTGGAAAATATCAATCTTCTCCCGCGCGATGGTGCCCTGGAGTCGACTGACGGCCTCGGCACAGTAGTAAGGAAAGGCCGCGAGGGGGCGCCGCGCCAGGCTGCAGCGGATAAAGCTCACGAGCTGACGGCCGGACAGAGGCCGTGGGAGCGCAAAGGTCTCGATAGATTTGCAGAAATCCCGGAGCTGTCCCACGTCTGTGGCAGCGCCAGGGGGGACCAAGCTGAACAGGTGAATCCGGGAAGTGCGTGCAGCTTCGCGGATAAGATGAAAATCCCGGATTCGCGCACCCCTATCGGGGGGGTACGGCAAGCCTAAGGTCAACCACAAAACGTTCATGTTTTCGATGAGTCGTGGAGGGCGGCGGAGGCGCGCCAGTGGCCACGAAGGTAACTGCCCACGCCCAGCACCAGCCCAAGCCCGCTATACAGGTAGCTGAACCAGCTCATCAGGAAGCTCCGGGCGGCAAACAGAAGGCCGTGCTGTTGGTAGGTAAAAGCCAGGAACCGGTAGTTCAGCGCCACAAACAAGAGAAGGAGCACCCCAAGAAGAAGCGGCAGCCGCCCCACGCGCAACAAAGCCGGCGAAATCAAGATAAGGTACGACAGCGGCACGCTCAGGAGATTGTGCCACTGCAGGTTGAGATCTTTCCTAACCACCCGAGTCTCCAATATCAATTGGGTCCAGGGGATGGCTCGGCCTATAAGGTCGCTCCTGATCAGGCCCTGCAGGGTGTAGCGCTTGCAGTGCGTCACTTGAAGTTCCTTGTAGAGCAAGATCCGATGGCCTCGCAGATGGAGGCGGTGGCCGAATTCCATGTCTTCCATGTAGCGCCACCGCGGATCAAATCCACCCAGCCGAAAAAAGACCTCGCGGCGCACCGCGCCAAAGCCGCTACAGAAGGTCACGGCGTCCGGGTTCGAAGTTTGATGCGTGTAGTGGTGCAGTAGATTTTTGTACCGCGAGAAAAAACCCGCCGAACCACATTCCTTGGTGTAGGAACCGAAGAGGGCATCCACATCGGGCTGCTCCGAGAACGCACGCACAATCATGCCCAGCGTTTTGGGACGGATCAGTATGTCGGCATCGAGGAAAAAAAGGATGCAGCCGTGAGACTCTCTGGCGCCTATATTGCGAGCTGTAGCCGCTCCCGAGTTTTTCGGTAGTTTCAGCAGCGTGCAGGGATATGACCCCGCGACCGCCGCGGTGCCATCCACAGAGCCATCATCTACAACCACAACTTCGAAATCCGAAAAAGCGGACCGGTATACGGACTCCAGACAGGCGTGCAGTGTGCCGGCTCCGTTGCGCACCGGGATCACAACTGAAATCGCGGGCTGGCCGCCGGCTTCAGTCCCTGGCATACTGTTCATGTCCTCGTCCAAGCGATGCTGCCTCGGCAGGCGGGGTCCGGGAGTCCCGTAGCCGAAGGCGATTCACCATACGGATCCCCAGCTTGTGACGAAGTGCCTCTGTGCCACCCAGCAACCACTGGCAGCACCACCAGCGTCGCGAATGGTAATAGCAGAGCACCGAGTCAATGAACTCCTCCCGCTGCAAAGCGCGGTCGTCGCGCATCCGCAACGCCCAGTCGAGATCCTCCGAGCAGCTCACATCCGGGTAGGGGTAACGGACCGCAATCGCCCGGCGAATGGGATTCCACTGGGCGGGGGGACGGTAGTAGGTGTGATTACGGCTGAACATGTCGGAGTACTGCAACGAATACACGAACTCACGCGGGTGAGAGCCGCGAAACGTGATAACGCCGCGAATTCCGAGGCAATCCACCTCCGGCCGTCGCTCAAGGGCGTCGCCAATCAACTCAATATAACGTTCGCTGACTTCATCGTCGTCATCGATGAAAGCCACGAATTCGCCCTTCGCCCGGCCCAGCAGGATGTTCCGCTTGTCACCGATCGGACGCCCGCCGGCGTCTGGGTAGGAGAGAATTTCAACGTCCGAACTTCGCCCAGCATTTCGAATTTGGAATTCCAGGCCTTCTACCAATCGCCAAAAGAGAACTCTGCGGCACTCCAGCGTCGGAATCAGCAGGCTGAGCTGCATAGGATAGTTGATTATAACACGGTGAAACGAGTAAACTTCAACATTGTTCATGAACCTAAAAGTGAGCGAATGAACCTGCTTTACCGCCATCTGCGCAAGCATGCGCGCCTGGTGTTCATGGCGTTGTTCTGCGCGGGAGCAAATCAATTGCTCCTTCTTCTGGATCCGCTCATCCTGCGGCGCATCATAGACGGATATGCGCTCCAGGCGAGACGGATGGATGTGGCCACTTTTTTTCGCCATGTCGGTCTTCTACTTGTCGCCGCGGTTGCCGCTACGTTCCTGGCGTGGCTGGCCAAGAATTACCAGATCGATTTTGTTAACCGCGTGGCGCGGCGCGTGGGAATGGCGATCTACAGCGAGGGGATCGCCCACTCGCTGGGGATGCCTTACTCGGCGTTCGAAGACCAACGCAGTGGCGAGATTATGGGCAAGCTCCAAACGGCCCGCCACGACGTGGAGGGCTTCGTCTTATTGTCCATCAATTCGGTCTTCAGTTCCTTCGTTGGGATCTCATTCCTGATCATCTACGCGGCTCGCATGCACTGGGCTCTGGTTCCGGCGTATCTGCTGGCCGTGCCCTGTGTCTTCTTTGCCAGTGTTTTGCGCAGCCGGAAGGTGCGCGCGATTCAGGTCACGATCGTCCGGGAGTCCGCCCGTCTGGCGGGCTCAGTCACCGAATCTCTTCGCAACATCGAATTGGTCAAGAGTCTGGGCTTGGCGGGCCGGGAGGTCTGGCGCCTGGGTCAACACGGGGACCAGATTCTGGAGCTGGAACTGACCAAAGTGCGCTATATCCGCCACCTCAGTTTCTTCCACGGCGCTGTGGTGAACCTTCTACGGGTCGGCCTCCTCTTCCTCATGCTGTATCTGGTCTTCAGGCAACAGATCACCTTAGGACAGTTCTTTGCGTTGTTCCTGTACTTTAACTTGCTCTTCAATCCCTTGCAGGATATGGGCGGAATCGTGCAATTGTACGCGGAGACGGAGGCGTCACTGAACAATGTGCGAGCCATTCTAGCCTCACCTCAGGAAGCGCGCCCTTCCGCGCCCGTAGAGGTGGGCCCCATCGAGACCTTGAGCTTCGACCATGTTGTGTTCCAGCACCGAGGGAACCCCAGGCCGGCGCTGCGGGATATTTCGTTTCAGGTCTCGCGCGGAGAAACCATCGCCTTCGCGGGACCTTCGGGGGCCGGCAAGACTACGATCATCAAGCTGCTGCTGGGGCTTTACGCTCCGCGCTCAGGTGCGGTTACGTATAACGGTGTTCCGACTTCCGCCTTGGATCTTGACCGCATTCGCGAACGGATTGGGCTGGTGACCCAGGATCCGCAATTGTTTTCGGGCTCTTTGCGGGACAACCTGCTGTTCGTCCACCCGGAGGCAAGCGACAGCGAATGCCTGGAGGCGCTGCGCCAGGCGGCTGCTTCAGAACTGCTCTTGCGCGCCTCGCAGAGCCTGGAGGCTGTGATCGGCGAGGGGGGGCTGAAGCTTTCCGGAGGAGAGAAGCAGCGTGTTGCGATCGCCCGCGCCCTTTTGCGCCAGCCCGAGGTCCTGGTCTTCGATGAGGCGACTTCCTCGCTGGATTCCCTCACCGAGAACGAAATCTCTCAAACCATCCGGGAGCTGAGCGCGCGTCGGGAATTTGTCACGATTCTGATCGCTCATCGGCTCTCGACCCTCTACCACGCAAAATGGATCTATGTGCTGGACCAAGGCAGGATTGTGGAATCGGGAACCCATGAGACACTCCTGCACAGGCATGGGCTGTACAGCCGCCTCTGGTTGCAGCAGACCGGCAGCGGATTGGTATTGCAGGAGCCGCAAGAACGGGAAGCATGAGGCAAGACGATCAACGCGAAATGGAGCCAGCGGCGCGTGGAACAACGCGGGCCTGGAGTCAGGTGGCTCTGCCCTTGCTCCTTGCTGCGTTGGCCATCGGTCTCACCCCCGTCCCCTCTGTCCCGCTCCTCGGGACCGAGGGCAGAGTCAATTCTAATGCACGCCCTCTCTCCCCTTTGGGGGAGAGGGGACAGGGGGTCGTTGGCCAAGGCCCATTCAGGGTCGATTGTAAAGAATCGAGTGGGACGCGACACTAGAGTAGCAATAAGAACGCTGAGCAGCGTCTTAATCACCCGCGCGGGGCTTCGCCCGTCGAGTCAGAACGGGCTGGAGCAAATAGCTGGCCATCCCAAAGACCGCTCCCACTACGCTGTATAAGTATCCGAACCAATTCACCACTACCGCCCGCAGCAAGAACCATAGACCTTTTTCGCCGTAAACGAACCGGTAATATTTCCAGTTCAAGAAGAAGAGGAGCAGGAACAACAAGGGGAGAATGATGGCCAGCGATGGCCTGAACGGGATCAACGGAAGCGTGACCAGCATGAAGAATGTAGTAAACCCGCTGGCCAGGTTCTCATAGCGAGTGTTTAGATCATTCCGATAGATGCGCTTTTCGAGCATAATCTGCGTCCATGGAATGGCCCGGCGGAGCAAATCCGAGCGGAGCAGCTCTGCTGGAGAATACACTTTCCGGTGGGTGACCTGGATTTCCTTGTTAAGGGTGAGAGTTTCTTGCTCAACGCATTACTCAGCCGCTTTTCGCTGTATACGCGAGCTTGAAAGCGTTGCAAAGCTGTATTAATGTAGTTGCTCTCGCGGGGCAACCGACGCCGCCTCCGAAATGGCATTGCTTGGTGGGAAATGAAATCATCTTCCTCCATCCGACTTCTTTTGCTCGCCTTTTTGCTCATTGGAATATTCCTTCGGGTCGGCGCGGGCATAAGATTTCCGAACGTAAATCACACGGACGAAATTCTCGAGACCCAAGAACCCGCACATCACCTGGCCTACGGCTACGGGGTGGTCGCCTGGGAATGGAGACGGGGGGCTCGCTCCTGGGTGTTTCCCGCGTTTCTGGCAGCCGTGATGCGAAGCACTGATTGGATGGGCTGCGGATCAGCAGGATATCAGTGGGGGATGACCATTGTGCTCTCGCTGATTTCCCTGACGACCGTCTGGTTCGGCTTCGCCTGGGCCAAGCGCGCCAGCGGGACGGAGGCAGCTATTGTCGCCGCGGGAGCTTGTGCGATCTGGTACGAATTAGTCTATTTTGCCCCAAAGACTTTGACTGAAGTGGTGGCCACCCATGCCCTCCTGCCAGGCTTATACCTGGGCATGTATGGTGAAGGGTTAGGGGAAAAAAAGCGAATGTTCCTGGCGGGAATGCTCAGTGGGCTCGCCATGTCACTGCGAATCCAGCTAGCTCCGGCGGTGGGCTTCGCGGCTCTTTATTTTTGCTACCCCAACTGGCGAAAGCGGATGCTCCCTCTCGCCGCGGGGCTTCTCTTGCCGGTGGTTGCTTTCGGCTTGGTGGATGCAGTTACTTGGTCACATCCCTTCCAATCATTTCTCGTTTATTACCGGGTACACGCTAGGGAGTTCTCAGTGCCGTCGCTCCCCAGCACCGATGTTGCGGAGGGAGCACACAATACCGAGACTTGGTATTGGTATCTGAGGATGTTGTTTGCGCACCTGGGTCCGGTGGCTTTTCTCGTTCTCGTGGGAATTCGCCGCAGTCCATTCCTGGGTTGGGTAGCGCTGGTCCATTTTGTCTTTCATTCCTTATTCGGCTTTAAGAGCGTCCGCTATCTTTATCCACTTGTGCCCCTTGAAATCACCCTCGCCGCGCTCGGCCTTATGGAACTCGCGCCGGCCTTCAAGACACGGCGGGGATCGCCGCTGTCGCCAAGGACGATCGTTGGCGGCGGATTGGCCTTCCTGGCACTCAGTTCCTGCTTGCTCGTCTCACAATTCAATTGGTCCCAAAGGTCCGGCTGCTTGATCGCTTTCGATCAACTCAGTTGCGACTCGACGCTTTGCGGGGTTGGAGTCTACCGCATTCCGTGGTGGAGTATTGGAGGTTATGCGCATTTGCATCAAAATGTTCCGATCGTTCTTCTTGGAGGAGTACCCGAACTAGAGGAGCAGGCGGCGAGTTTTAACGCTGTTCTCCTCGCCGGAACTCTCACTGACCCCAGCCACACTTTCGAATTAGCAGGATGCTGGAACGGCATATGTCTGTATCGTAGGCCGGGTCCCTGCGCGCCTCCTCGGGCTGACAATGAGATTAACTCGGTGCTCCGGCGGGCTGGCTGGTGAGAGCACAGTCCCCCACATGCGTACACCCACATCCCAATGAGCTGTCAAGCTCCTCCAGGCATGCGGTGGGAAAGTGTAATGGAGGAGGCTGCTGCGACAGCCGGCGTGACCATGGCTGCGGAGGGACCGGCATCCGTTACTCCGGCAGCCGAACCGCGGCGCCTTGCCATTAACTATCTATATCGCCGATAACCATCAGAAAACGTTGCTACGCTGTACCGCCTATTCGGCAGCGGTCGCGGTGCTGCTCGGTTTTGCGCTGGTCCCGTCTAACCGGGGCCGGGGTGCTGCCTGGGCGCTCTTGATCGCCATCGTGATCAATTTCGTTCTGGTGTATATTTCGGTGCGGCAACTGGTGGTGGAAGTCCCCGTACACCGCCAGCTCCCCATGCCGCTTGGTAGTGGGTCAATTTGATCTAGAGGCGGCTTTACGCCGCCATTTGGCGATCCCGCCTTGCGGGATCCCCGCTACAGCATCAAATTGACCCACCTCCCGCCGCTTGCTGCGCTTGCGGTTTCGATGATTTTCTATCTGACGTTCGTGAGATGGAGTGTCTGGGTCGCCTTGACCGGCGCCTCTGCCCTGCACTGGGCGGGCCTTGCGCAATCCGATGGCCGCCGGCTGGCTTCGTTCCTGCTGACGATTGTCCGTAAGCCTTCCGGGAGCACGGCCCGAGGATGGAGCGTTTCTAGTCGGCGGTGGACTCTCGGCGCTGGGGCTAGGCCGGGACCTCGCGGTCAGGAGCCGAGAGGTGAGGGCCCTTCGGAGTGCGGGAGCGCGTCATTCCCGTCCTCCCGTCCTCCCGTCCTGCAAGGCGGGAGGACGGGAGGAATCGAGCATGGCCAGACCGTCCGCAGAAGGCGGAAAGCAGATGCTCTTCATTCTCTCCCCTGAATCCTGAATCCCGAATCCTGTTTGCCCCCCTGCCCTGCGGAGCTTCCCACTCCACATCTCTCGGCGGGTCAGGCGGCGGAGTAGGGGTAGGCGTGGATGCACCGCCGGGCTCGCCTGCTGTTGCACCCGTCGGCCCTGTGCCTACAGTGGTTGGTGGCGGCGCCGTTACAGGCAGGGCTTGCGGCATCATCAGGAAGCCAGACTCCAAGTCGATCTCGTCCTCGGTGACGGCGGTACTAAAACGCACGCGGGCCACGGGTACTTGATATTTGCCATCGCTTCCCAATGCAGGAATCGAGCCGGAGTAATAGCCGAAGAAGCCACCCTGAATGCCACGCGCAATCGCCTTCTTCACGACGGCGCTGCTGACCAGCCTTGGGAAGCCGAGGAACGAGTAGAAGCCGTCAACCACATCGGCGGTTTTGATCCCGAGCGTTGGAGGCGGCTGAAAAAGTCTGCGCTGTCTCCTGGAGACGTAGTAGTGGTGCGCACAGGGTATCCCGGAACCGCTTGCGTAATTCCCGAACGCCTCAGAGTCGCCAATGGTACAGATTTAGTCATCATTCGCCCATTACAGGACATCGACAGTCATTATCTTTGTTGTTTCTTTAACTCAACATGGGGGCGTGGGACGGTTGCTGGTAGTCTTGTGGGGGTTGCCCAACAGCACTTCAATATCGGGTCGGCAAAAGAAATGCAAATCACGCTGCCCTCTAAGGCTTTCCAGTCTCGGATTGCCTCGATCCTTTCCGCCTACGACGACCTGATCGAAAACAACACCCGGCGCATCAAGATTCTGGAAGAGATGGCGCAGGCGCTCTACCGCGAATGGTTCGTCCACTTCCGCTTCCCCGGCCATGAGAAGGTCACGATGGTGCCCTCCCCCCTCGGCCCGATTCCGCCGGCGTGGGAGGTAAAGCGATTCACCGAAGCAGTTGCAGTGAGCCCGCGAACGATCGTTCCTCGAGAGGGCGAGAAGCCCTTCGTGCCTATGACGAGTCTCTCGAACGACTCGATGCTCATCAACGACATTGAATCCCGCACCGGAAACAGCGGTTCAAAGTTCGTAAACGGTGACACCCTTTTTGCGCGGATTACGCCATGTCTCGAAAATGGCAAGACAGCATTTGTCCAGTTCCTGCCGTCTCCCGAGAGTGCAGGCTTTGGCTCAACCGAGTTCATTGTTCTGAGCGAGGATAGCCGGAGAGCGCTATCCGTGGTATCAGAAACGGAGCGCACCGCAAAGTGGGTCTGCCCTCTCCCAGTGCTGACGCATGCTGCCCTCTCCCAAGGGGAGAGGGTGGACCGCGACGGCGCTTTCACCAGCCGTCGCGGGCCGGGTGAGGGGTTAGTTGCGGGGCGAGGACCGATCAGGCAGGCTCGGCCCAAGCTGCTCAATGGAAACGAGTAATGCGTCGAGTTTCTGGAGAGAGTGTGGGCTTTGGCTCAACCGAGTTCATTGTTCTGAGCGAGGATAGCCGGAGAGCGCTATCCGTGGTATCAGAAACGGAGCGCACCGCAAAGTGGGTCTGCCCTCTCCCAGTGCTGACGCATGCTGCCCTCTCCCAAGGGGAGAGGGTGGACCGCGACGGCGCTTTCACCAGCCGTCGCGGGCCGGGTGAGGGGTTAGTTGCGGGGCGAGGACCGATCAGGCAGGCTCGGCCCAAGCTGCTCAATGGAAGCGAGTAATGCGTCGAGTTTCTGGAGAGGTCCAACGACAGCCTCCGCCGGGATGCCGGACCTGACCTGGACCTTGTCGTGGAAAAGCGGGTGGTTGTGGAACTGGAGGCTGTCGAGGTGCTGCTGCCCGTTCACAAAGCGCAACTGGTCACCTACCTCAAACTTTCCGGTCATCGGGTCGGTTTACTGGTGAGCTTTAATAGTGCACTCATAAGGCAAGGGATGCAGCGAATTGGTATTGGTGTCATTTGCGAAACCCGGTCATTCCCGTCCCGCCATGGCGGGAGGAATCTACTCCGCAAACCTTTGGAAATGTGCTGTCGTCGGACTGGATTCCTCCCGCCATGGCGGGACGGGAATGACCGGCGGCTCGGGTGGATCCCCCACTCCAAATCACACCAGGAGCAGCGAATTGCCCTATGATCTCCTGGTGCCTTGGTGTCTTGGTGGTGAAAGGTTTTGAAGGGATTCCAGCGATTGACCCATTGATTTATTCAAAAAAAGACCCGGCAATTGCTCTTCAATAATTCAATGAATCAATGAGTCAATGACTCAATTGAAGAAGCCCTGGGCTACACCTGTAAATATATTTCTCTTGACAACGCCCCGCCACTGTGGTAGCCAATTAGTGTGAAAAGCGCAGCCCGCGGGGAAGTCCTTTCCTCGCTATCCCAACATCCCGTCCCAGGAGGAACCATGTCCTTACGCAAATCACCCCAACTTACGCCCGCGTTGCTCGCCGCCGCGCGCCAGAATGCCCAGCATTCCACCGGACCGCGCAGCGCCGCCGCCAAACAGAATTCCAAGCTCAATGCCTTGAATTTAGATGGTATGTGGTATGTGGTAGGTGGGGGAAGAGCAGGGCCCAGGTTTCAGGTGCCAGGCGCATTGCTGAATTCGGAATTGTGAATTATGAATTGTGAGTTGCCTTCCTACTTCTCGCCACTGCCGACTGCCTAGTGCTTACTGCCGACTGCCTACTGAATTTGAGGGGAGTTGGAGTTGGCGGGACTCTTCGCCCGCACAGCAGCCTGGGAGAGGATGTCTTCTCCACAGGGAAAGAGGAAACAGTAGTAACTTTAAAAATGAAGCAACGAAGCGGGGATGTTGTTGAAAACAAAGGACTGCATTTGGACAGCCGGCAGTGAAGCGGGAATGTTATAGAAAACAAAGGTAGTTACGCGTTGAAAGCGGGAATGTTGCTGAAAACAAAGGGGGTAGACGGTATGTCGTAGGTGGTAGGTGGGGAAAGGCCTCCCCCCACATACCACCGACTACCTACCACATACGGGTAGGTGGTAGGTGGGGAAGAGCAGCGGACAGGTTGGAGGGGACGGGTTACAGGGGAAAGAGGGCTAGATGCCAGATTAGGATTCAAGATTCAGGAGTCGGGATTCAGGAAGTAGAAGAGCAGGGGACAGGGGGCATGGGAGATTCTGAATTCAGAATTGTGAATGAGGGCTATCCGGTTGACGCAGGTAACCACAAGATGCAGTATGCTCCCGCTGGCCGGATCGCCGTTGTGCAAGAAGCGGCCTCGCCGCAGTTCTAGGTGAGGGCTTTCGAGCCGCCGCCCCGTCCCTTTGCACTGTACGCAGGAGGCATCAGTCCGAATAAGAATCTGGCGCTGCTGATTCGTGCCTTCTCTCGATCCGAGGCGCGGTCGCGGGGCGCCCAACTAGTGCTTGCCGCCGACTATACTTCGGATCGGTTTAAAGGAAACTGCGCCGAGCTCAAAGCGCTGGTGGCCGAGCTGGATGTGGGGCGTCAGGTCGTGTTCACGGGCTTTGTTCCCGATGAAGAGCTCTGCCGGTTGTACAATACCTGCACGGTATTCGTGATGCCGTCCCTGGATGAAGGCTTCGGACTGCCGGCGATCGAAGCGATGTCCTGCGGCCGGCCTGTCATCGTGAGCTACGGCAGTTCCTTGGAAGTCGCCGCTTTCTTCTCTTCCTGGTAGTCGGGCTCGGTGTTGATCGCCCACAGGTCGTGATGAGCACCCAGGATGTTGCGCGCCGCACCAATCGCGGTCATCATCGAGTGGTCCTGATTGTTGTACTTGTGCATGCCGTTCCGGCCCACCAACTGTAAATTGGTGAGATTTTGTTCGATGTAGTGTCGGATCACATTCACCTGCTCTGTATAGCTTTCCTGGTAGAGGGGATAGGCTTTCGGCATGCGGACTACCGTGCCGTCCTCGATTTCCTCGGGTCGCACCAGACCCAGTTGCGCGATTTCCTTGCGAGCTAGTTCGATCAGCTTGTCATCAGGGCTTGACCAGAGCTCGTCGTTCTCGAAGACGAAATACTCCATCCCCAAACACGTCTTGTTCGGGTCGGGTACCATGGCAGGGGACCAGTTCTTGAAGTTCTGAATGCGCCCCACCTTCACGCTCGGGTCATGCACATAGATCCAATTGTCAGGAACCACGTGCTTGCGATTGGTGACGAGGCTGACAATCAAGAAGTCACGATAGCGGAGGCGATGGGCGGCGCGCCGAACTTCCTCGGGCGCCGGCTCATCGAGGGCGTCGATCAGCTCCCGCATGGGCATGGAACTTATGAAGTCGGTCCCAGCAAAATACTTCTCGCCGCCAGGCCCAGCGGTTACCAACCCTGTCACCTTCCCACCCCGATGATGAATTCTGACTACGGGATGCTCAGTCAAGACCGGATAATTCCGCTCGTACAGTCGTTCTCTGAGAGTTTCCCACATCTGGCCGGGTCCGCGTTCCGGATAATGAAATTCATTGATGAGAGTCTTTGCTTCCGGCTTTTTTTTCTTCCACAACCCGTTGCGCAGAGCCGTTGTCAGAGAGAGCCCGCGAATGCGCTGGGCTGCCCACTCCGCGTGGATCTCCGTGCAGGGTATACCCCAGACCTTCTCCGTGTAGGTTTTGAAGAAAATGCTGTACAAACGCCTGCCAAAGCGATTGCAAACCCACTGCTCCAGGTTTTCTTCTTTGGGGGACGGGAAGATTCGTGCGCGCAGATAGCTGGCCACGATGCGGATGGCTTCAACGATTCCAAGGCCGAACAGCGCGTTTTTCGCCATCAAAGGATAAAGAAAGAATTTCTTGCGATAGTAGATCCGCGAAAGCCGCGGGCGCAGAAGGAAATTGTCACCGAGGACTTCCTCCCATAATTTCTGCACTTCGTCCCATTTCGTGTAGAAACGGTGGCCGCCGATGTCAAACAGGTACCCCTTATAGTTCACCGTGCGTGCAATTCCCCCCACGCTCGAGTCCGCTTCCAGTACGACGGCCGGCACCGAATGCTTGGAAAGTTCGTAGGCAGCCGTCAACCCCGCAGGACCGCCGCCGATGATGATGACGCGCCTGTCACGGCGGCTCGGAGTCTTTGGTTCGAACCTATTCTCATGCATCATCGCCACCGGGGTTCCACGCCACAGGTTGCCGCAAATTTCCTGAAGCTATGAATGCAGCTTCAGCCCCATATTCATACATTAAAGCACAAACACGGGACCAGGAAAAAGGGGGTCATTGAGTCGGTTGACTTTGGCTTTTCGCAATCTGATAATTCCCAATTGGCGGGAACACGATCTGCTCTGCGGCCATAAGGTCGTGAGGGAGGGCGAAGGGGTTCCCGGCCAAGAATCCACGATGGAATCACAGGCAATTTCATTGTGGCCGTCACGTCGTTCCTGCGAGGATACATGTCCACTGCGACGAACCAGGTTGTGAAAGCTGCAAAGCTTGCCAAGGAATTGCTCGTCGGCGCCTACCGGATGGTCTACATGTCGCGGCGAGTGGACGACAAGGAGATTCAGCTCAAGCGCCAAAACCGGGCCTTCTTCCAAATCAGCGGCGTGGGTCACGAAACCATTAGTGTGGCAGCGGCCCTTCACCTGAAACCCGGTTACGACTGGTTTTATCCTTACTACCGCGACCGCGCGCTATGCCTGCAACTGGGAGTGACAGCTTACGAGATGTTCTTGGCTTCAGTCGGCGCCAAGGATGATCCAGCCTCGGCCGGCCGCCAGATGCCTTCGCATTGGGGTTCCAGAAAGCTCCACATTGTTTCCCAGTCCAGTCCAACCGGCACGCAAATCCTGCAGGCCGTGGGGGCCGCCGAAGCCAGCCAGTATTTCGCCCTGGTGAAAGAAGCCGCAGAACTCGCCACCAGTTTTCATTCCGATGAAGTCGTATACGTCTCACTTGGCGAAGGGGCGTCGAGCGAGGGGGAATTCTGGGAATCGCTCAACTGGGCTTGTGGCCGCAAGTTGCCAGTCCTTTACATGGTGGAAGACAACGGGTATGCGATTTCTGTGCCGGTTGATGTGCAAACCGCCGGCGGCAGCATTTCGCGTTTGGTGAAGAGCTTCCCTCACCTGCTGGTGCTGGAATGTGACGGGACGGATTTTCCCGCCAGCTACGAAGTGGCCGGGAAAGCGGTGGAGTATGTCCGAGAGCGGAACGGGCCTGCGCTGATTCATGCCCACGTGGTGAGGCCTTATTCCCACTCGCTGTCCGACGACGAACGGCTTTACAAGCCAGAAGAGGTGCGTCAAGAGGAAGCACGGCGGGATCCTCTGCTTCGACTTGGCAACCTGCTGCGGCAGGAACGGCTCGCCAGCGAGAAAGAGTTGAAAGACATCGAGGCCGAAGTGGACCGCGAAATCCGTGAGGCGGCGGACCAAGCGCTGGCCGCTGAGCCCGCCTCACCCGACACGGTCTTGCGATACCTTTACTCGCCCAGCGTGGACCCCACTTCCGAGCACTTCGACCAGCCGCCGAAATTCCATGGCGAGCCCAAAACCATGGTCGATCTCATTAATGCCGCCCTGCGCGACGAGATGGCCCGTGACCCACGCGTCGTCGTTTTCGGCGAGGACGTGGCGGATTGCAGCCACGAAGACGAACTCCCCAAGGTGAAGGGCAAAGGCGGCGTTTTCAAGGTCACCCACGGATTGCAACGGCACTTCGGGAGCGCGCGCTGTTACAACTCTCCTCTGGCAGAGGCGAGCATTGTAGGCCGGGCCACTGGCATGGCCACGCGCGGCTTGAAACCGGTGGTCGAGATCCAGTTCTTCGACTACATCTGGCCGGCGATGTTGCAAATTCGCGACGAGCTCACCACCATACGCTGGCGTTCCAACAACGTGTTCTCCTGCCCCATGGTCATACGCGTTCCTATCGGAGGCTACCTGGCCGGAGGCGCGATTTATCACAGCCAGTCCGGAGAATCAATCTTTACTCACCTGCCGGGCCTGCGGGTGGTGATGCCTGCGACCGCACTGGATGCTAATGGTTTGCTGCGCACCGCCATCCGGTGTGACGATCCTGTGCTGTTTCTTGAGCCGAAGCATCTCTATCGCCAGACCCATAACCGCGCTCCTTATCCCGGACGCGATCACATGATTCCCTTCGGCAAGGCCAAGCTGGTGCAGGAGGGGACAACGCTGACGATTGTGACGTATGGCTCGCTCGTTCACCGTGCTGTCCAGGCGTTAAAGACCCTGGAGCAGGAAGGGATCCAGCCCGAGATACTTGACCTGCGCTCTCTCAATCCTTACGACTGGGAATTGATCGCTGCCTCGGTGAAGAAGACCAACCGCGTTTTGGTCCTGCA
>Ga0208191_1000357_pt1 | contig 34688 bp, 39 predicted proteins | sample June2015DPH_13_5_FD_184709 | JGI IMG/M metagenome (GOLD analysis project Ga0208191, IMG submission 184709) | Peatland microbial communities from SPRUCE experiment site at the Marcell Experimental Forest, Minnesota, USA - June2015DPH_13_40... | ecosystem: Environmental > Terrestrial > Soil >... | reverse complement strand
GTCCCAGATAAACCGTTCTTCCGTTTTGCACCTTAACAACCACTCGAAACGTTTGGCGCCATCCTTCCACTGCTATGGACTTCGGAGGTCCCGGAACGAGCTTTGCCCGCTGAATGGCTGTGACAAACGCATCCTTGGAGCTTGGGCCGACCCACAACGGACCTTCACTGTTATTAGGATCGGTTGCCAAGAAAAAGACAGAATTCAGCCTTTCCCCGCGGGCATTGCGCTCGTCCGGTACTTCCTGAGTAGCAAGCTCGGCCACCTCTCGAACGATTCGCTTGTATAGGTGATCGCTTGGAGTATCGACCGAGACCTGAGCAAGAACCTCAGCTTCGCCGCTAAGCCAGGTGTCACTGCGTTCTCGGATGCCTTGAGCGACAAGGAAATAAACTATGGAGAAAGCGCCAGCGGTTCCGAGCGCGAACGCCAGAGTTGTCCAAATCGAAATCCGCCAAGCGGCGGTAGTGCGTAAGTTCTTAGGCATTCTTTAGAACATAGCCAACCCCACGAATCGTGTGGATCAGCGGCCGCGGCGCATCATGGTCCACTTTGCTGCGCAGACGATAAATATGGACATCCACGACGTTGGTGGCGGGATCTATTCGCATCCGCCAGACGTGGTCCAAAATCATGGTGCGAGTTACTACGCGACCTTCATTCCGGCAAAGGTACTCCAGTAGAGAAAACTCCTGTGGGGTCAATTGCAGCAAGTGATCGCCTCGTCGTGCTTCACGACGTACCAGGTCAAGCTGCAAGTCAGCAGCCTGCAGGCGCACGGATTCGCTCTGTGGAACTGCGGACCTGCGCAGGAGATTTCTCAGTCTTGCCAGCAGTTCCGGGAGGGCAAACGGTTTCGTTAGGTAGTCGTCTCCGCCCTGCTCCAGTCCCCGGACACGCTCGTCCACAGAACGCCGGGCAGACAGGATCAAAACTGGTGCCGAACTACCTTGAGCGCGGCAGCGGGCAATCAAGTCCAATCCATCCAGGTCCGGAAGGCCAAGATCGATGATGAAGGCATCGTGAATACCTTCCAAGGCCATGGCTTCCCCGGCTTTCGCTGTACTGGCCGCATCCACCTGGTATCCTGCCTCCACCAGCGCGCGTTTCAGGAACTGCTGAATGGATACATCATCTTCTACCAACAGCAATCGCATAGGAGCTTCCCCGCCAGTCCAAAACTTTACACCTCCAAGTGGGATGCAGGAAACTCCTCAAACGTTGAAGCTCCCGTCGAGCCAGGCCCAATCCTCTGAACAGAGCTGCCTGAAACATTCCCCCGCAAAGCTGGATGAGGATTTGCTTGCCGGCTCACTGCTGATGCCACGTCATGTCCACGCGCACTGGAATTTCGTTCTTGACTGGCATCGTCAGGAGCGATGGCGGGTCGATTTTAAAATCAGAGAGTGTGGCCGGAATGGTCCCCGTGATATGAGTCTCGCCGCCTTGTGTCTCCAGTTTGAAAGGAACCTGCTTGTACTGGGCAGTCTGGCCAGCCAACTGAATTTCCAGATCGGCGTTGACGGTCGCAGACGCGGCGGCCAATTCGGGCAGGCGAGTGCGTACGGTCACTAAGGGAAACTCTGCCCCGCGCGTGACCTGCAGCGTATGAAGATCGCGGTTGCTGTCTCCGGAATCAAAGGACTTAACCGATACTGCGATCAAGAACTCGCATTGGCCCACGTGGCAAACGCCTTTTCCTTTCGCTGCATGGCTCACACCCTCAGTCTGATGCAGTGGGTGCGACACGTGGTACGTAAGAGTGCTCTGTTGAAGGACCCATTGAGTGTCGCCTCCAGCAAACGCAGTGAGTGCCACGAGCAAGAACGCAATCAGTATTCTCTTATTCATAAACTGTGCTTAGAATTTCACCGAAACCGATAGAAGAGCTGCTCCAAAGGCCCCGGCGGTCACGATGGCTACTGGCCCATGCGCGGAGGCGATGCCGTGAACCTTTTCCCCCTTGCTCTTTTCATCGAAAGCCATAATTCCCAGGATGGGAGTCAGGATCATTCCGGGGCCATGTATCCAAGCCATGGCTTTATGAAAACGGATCGGACCGCGAGTTTCGGTTCCAGGTACCCTGGGCGCGCGGATCGCATAGTAAGCGGTCATGAAATACAAATCTCCCGTCACCCCGCCGAGAGCCGTATGCAGATCGCGGGAGGCTGTGCTCGTGTTCTTGCCGCCGGCATTGAGGGAAGTGGCAACGGTGGCAATCAGCGGAATGGTCGTGATCAAACCCATCCGTTGATGGATCTTAAGCATGTGTGTCCGTTTATCGAGCAACGCTTGCTCTCGGGCGTTTCCTTGGGTCTGCTCCGGTGAAAGGCCCAGATCCGAAAGCGAAGGTGCTGTCGCACTGCTGGACGGCGCGTTCGGCAAATTATCCTGTTGCGCTGCCGTTGGTTTCGCGGCGATTGGTTCGCCGGCCTCCAGTTTCTCGTCTAGAACCGCCGTCTCGGTCCCATTGACTGTTGCGGAAGGAATCTCCAACGTCTTCAAACCGGCGGCCTCAAACTTCAGCCGGTAGTTGCCGATGGGCAGACCGTCGAAACTATAAGAACCATCCGTCGGTGTGGTCGCGCTTCGCATTTGGCCGTTGTCTGCACATGTCGCCGTCACGGTGGCATTCGCAATCGCGTTTCCGGACGCATCGATAACCCTGCCCGTCAATTTTCCCGTTCCAGCCGTCTGAGCCATTAGAAACGGAGCGAACGCAACGGACAGACAAACAAAAAAAACGAGGCCAGGGACACCATATTGTCGGTTGCGAAAGATCTTCCTCAACATCCTTCACCTCACCCTTTCCGATGGTGCTATGACCTCGTGTGGTATGTGGGCCACCAAAATACGATATGTCCGCAACATGACCGTGCCTTTTCCGGAAGATGACAATTTGTTCATCCAGAGCTAACGGACGCATTTCTCCTCTCAACTGCGGCTATTATTTCATCTACGCGCCGCCCAAAATTGAGGTGTCCAGGTGAAATGCGTTCGTCAAGTAACTCAGGCGATCTTCCTGATGTTCATCTGCAGTACATGGCTTTGGAGTCAAATCCTCAAGGCCAGTCCCGCAGAACCCACTCCACAACCATCCAATTCCGTTTCCCTGCCAGCACTAGTCAGTTCCATTCCCTTGACAGTTCCGCCAGGTGCCCCTCTGAAGATAGCGCTGGATACGGAGGTGCGAGTTCGGGAAGTGGGGCAAGCGATTCATGGCAAAACAACGGAGCCGGTGTATGCATTCGACAAGCTGCTGATTCCGGCGGGGACGATGGTTAACGGAATAGTCTCGGCAATCGATAGTGTGCCAGGGAAGACGCGGGTGCTGGATGCAACGGATGGGAATTTCTCTCCGGCGCGGCATGTGCATGTGCAGTTTGACGAGCTCGTGATGGCAGACGGGCGGCATGTGGCGTTGCAAACAGTGGCGTCTCCGGCCCCGGATGGAGTTCTGCGGTTTGTGTCGGCGAATGAGACGGAACAGAAAAATAAAGTGGAGGATGCGGCAGGGAAGAAAGTGAGTGCGACGCGGCAGGCAATCCACCAGCAGTGGAGCGAATTGCAGAAGCAGATCCACGAACCGGGAAAGATGCACAAGCTGAAGCGGATCGCCCTGGCGCAGCTCCCCGTGCATCCGCAGTACATCGATGCGGGAACGAGTTTCAACGCGGACTTACTGCAGCCGCTGGATTTTGGAACGGAGGCGGTGATGCCGGAAGCACTTACGCACATTGGAACGACTCCTCCGAATGGAAGCGTCGTGCACGCGAGGCTGGAGACAGGGTTGAGCTCGGCGACGGCGAAGAAGGGAGATCCGGTGGAGGCACTGATAACCGAACCGCTGGTGGCTTCGGATCATCTGATTTTGCCGGAGGGCAGCGTGATTAAAGGCTCAGTAGCGGAGGTACATGCGGCGCGCCAGCTGGGACGCAACGGGCAGTTGCGAATCCTGTTCCGTGAGGTTGCGCCGCCGAACGGGCTGGAGCAGAAGGTCGAGACGAATCTGGAGGGCGTGGCCGTGGCCAAGGACGAGCACCTGAAGCTGGATGCCGAAGGTGGAGCTGAGGTGACGACGCCGCGGACTAGATATTTAATCACCGGAATCCAGGTGATGCTGGCGGTATCGCAGGCGTCTCCGGACCGGGATGCGGGACAGGGAGGACAGAGCGTAGGTGAAGCGGGGGGCGGCGCGGCGAGCGGGGCATCGGGATTTAAGTTGGTAGGAATGATTGTGGGGATTGCTGCGCATTCGCGCGTGGTGTCCGCCGGGTTTGGATCGTATGGAGCGGCGATATCGATTTACTACCACTTTCTGGCCCGAGGGCGCGATGTGGTCTATCCGAAAGACATGGCTATGGTAATCGGGCTTGGAACTCGGGGCACCCAGTCAAATGATGCCGCGGGACCGTCTGCACAGTGAGACCTCAGGTGCGGAAATCCGCGACCGATGTGGGTTTGTCGTACCACTGACAGGCAGCGTCCAATCGAACTAGGCAGGAGGACGGCAAACGAGTGGAAGGCAAGGTCGAGGTCGGCCCTGTCCGCCTGCTCCCGAGAGGAGGCTCTGCTTGGGAAAGAAGTGGAGCGGCTTCACCTGCGCGAACAAATCAGCCAATTGTGCCCAAGTAGAAGTCATGCAAACACCCACTGGGTTAGTAAACTACACATTCCTAACGCCATCTGTCGAGATCAAGAAGGCCATCTTTATGGGGGTTCCGACGGTAGCAATTCGGGACAGGTTTTCTAACGCCGCTGCCGTACAGATTCGGTGGCCGCCTGCGTTCGAGGGGTCGCTAGCCGGAAGACAGACCCCACGCGGTCCACAAACGGGCTTCGAGGAAGTTGGCGGATTGGTATCGTGAAATCGGCTTTCAGGAACTGATCTCGCACTTGGCATCGATTCTGGGCGGATTACGGGCAACCCGGCAGTTATTGGTGCATGCGGTTCGGCGTGCGACTCAAGGCTGTTGAACGGAGCCCCGCCGTCCTTAAAGAGGGGATAGGGGGTCCAAAAATGAAATCCGAGCGGCTTGGCGAGCGTGCGCCGTCGAAACACGCGTGGGCCCGAAATGAATTCTAAAATTCCGCAGTTGATTTTTCGATCTGCGGAAAGAGCTCCCAGCGGGGAGTGGCTAGTACCCGAGCCCCGTTACCTGATCGCGAAGGGGGCGAAAACCCGGGCGGGGGCGGGCAGCCATGATGTCCCCCTCAGCCGGGCTACGGGATCTCGAATCCGCGCTGCCAAATGGAAATAACCGAGCTGCCGAAGAGCTGAAACCGGGCTGTTCGGAAGCCAAAGCCGGTTGTCTGGGCAGCTGCAGCATTAGCACACAAGAAACACACCACCTTACCTGCCAGCCTCCCACCCGCGATTCCGGAAACGGATGGAGGGATGGAGATTCTCTCTCAAGAACAAGAGCAAAACCAAGTGCAAGAACCGATCGCAGAACAATACGCGGAGATGGAGCGGAGTCAGGACAACTTTTACTGGTCGCAAATGTTGAAGCATTTACCTGAGCAAATACGTGGTCCGGTTCCAAACAAGAAACAGCGAGAAGCACCTGCGCGGTAAGCGCTCGTTAGAAATTCAGCACTATCTTAACGCGATGCGCGACTGAATTGGCGAGCGAGAAATTGAGTTGCCTCACAACATCCCATCTTAGGCGACAACCGTTGTCGGACACCGAGCAGCATATCCCGGCTCTCCTTGGTCTCCCCGAATGCTGATTGACACCATAAGTACTGCACATTTCAATCTCTCGGAGACTCCCCGAGGGTCAATCTGGGGCCATTTGGATCCAATAATGGGCACATGATTTCAGCGGATTCTGATCGCGCCATTACTTCTGGATTGCCGACAATCCGGGAGATTACCCGCCACAAGCGCGTTTCTAGGTACGAATCCCGAAAACGCAGACAACTTCTGTATTGCCCGCCGCTCGGGAGGAATCTCAGCGATTGTCAGCGGCAAACTTCCCAGAAGGCGACTTCTGGGGATCAATATCGGGAACGTAAGCCGTGGAACTTCGTTCCGAAATATCGACCGACGAGTTCGCTGACAATCATATGTTCTGATGTGCTAGGGTAAAGCGCTTGGCTGACAAGCTCCTAGATCGGAAAGCTCGCTTCTCTGGCTCAAACTCTTAAGCGACGTAGCAAACGATGATTCAATCCCGCTTGTTCTGCGACTGGGCGACGGGCAAATGCCATCCTCGGTATATCGCCATGACTCGCAGCCAGAAGCAAAGTAGTGCGCCCAGGGTCAACACCACAAAGGCCGGGTAATGCAATTCGTATCCGATCACGACTACGACGCCCGCGGCTAGGGCAGCAACAGCATAAATATCCGCTTCGAGTACCGTCGGCGTTTGGTTGACAAGCACGTCGCGCAATATGCCACCACCAATCCCGGTTAGCACTCCCATAAAAATCGCCATCACCGGATTGAGTCCCGCGATGAGTGCCTTTTGTGTGCCGGCCACGGCAAACAGGCCGAGTCCCGCGGCGTCGAATAACAACACCAGCCGGCGACGTTTATCGATGTTGGGATACCAGAAGAACGTCACGAATCCTGCCAGAAGACAGACTCCGAGATAGCGCCAGTCGTTGATGGCCGATGGTGGCACCGCACCAATCAGCACATCTCGTGTGATCCCGCCGGCATTACCGGCCGCGAACGAGAGCGCCATTAGACCGAACAGATCGAACCGGCTTTTGACACCCGCTGCCGCACCGCTTAGTGCGAAGACGGATGTGCCAAGCAGATCCACCGCATCCAGAAAAGGACCCGCTAGTTGATGCCCGTGCATCAGGATGCTGTTCACGAGGCCAGCCATGCATACGCCGCAACAACCAGGGCCTTCACACCAGTCTCCAGAGTTGGGTGGATCACCGGTGCAAAGCGCGGATTGTGGTTGGTCGGTAGCGAATTGAGCGTTCCATCCTTCTTCGCCTTGTCATATACCTCAGGATCGTCGCCGCCAAAGAACCAGAACACCGCCGGAGTGTGCCACTCCGCCCCGAAGCATCCGAAATCCTCGCTCGCCATCGTAGGTTTAGTTTGCTCTACGGAGCCGTCAGGGAAGTTTTGTCGAAACGCGTCAACGACCTTCTCTGTCGCATCGACATCATTTGTTACCAATGAATAGCGGTCCAGTGGAGTGATCTCCGGTAGCTTCGGCGCACCTGAGGCTGCTGCTTCGGCATTCACAATTCGTTCAATCGCTGCAAGCACATGTTTGCGGACGCCCTCATCAAAGGTGCGCACGTTTAACTTGATAATCGCCTCGTCAGGAATAACATTCTCTTTCGTACCAGCCTGCAGCGCCCCAATCGTCACCACGGCGGAATCTGTTGGAGCGACTTCTCGCGAGACGATGGTTTGCAGCCTCATGACGGTGGAGGCGGCCATGACAACAGGGTCAATGCTGGCCTCTGGCATCGAGCCATGCGCACCACGCCCAAACAAACGAATTTGCAGGCTGTCAGCAGCGGAGGTCACAACTCCTGTACGCCAATCGAGGTGTCCAGATGGCAAGCTCATGACGTGTTGCCCGAGCACTACATCGGGCCCCAATCGTTGTATGATCTCGGGACACTTCAGTGGGGTTGCCTCGCTTCACGAGGCACAGGGTTCATCCGATTTCGAAGTAACAAAGGGAGAGCACCATGTCCCATCACCTCGACTCACCCATCGCTCGGCAAGACATCCGCCTCGACATCACGGACCTCTATGTATTCCGCGGCGAAACCGGCACCGTGTTCGTGATCAACGTCTGCCACTCAATTTTCGGTCCTATTCCCGCGCCTGGCTACCATCCGGAAGGTATGTACGAATTCAAGGTCGATCTCAATGGCGATGCGGTCGAAGATGTAACCTACCGCATTACATTTGACGAGCGTGACATGCACGGGAAGCAGCGCTACGTCGTGCGGTGCATCCGAGGCGCGGAAGCTGTGGATCCGCATGCGGCTGGCACTGTCGCCGCGCAAGGTGCAACCGGCGAGACCACTAACACCGCGGCCGGTCTGCGCATCTGGGCCGGCAAGGCTGGTGACCCATTTTGGATCGAGCCCGATGTGCTGCACGCGGTCGGCCACGCGTTTCAGGATGGCACGGTCGTGGACCTGTCCGGATGGGATCCAAGTCACGCGAAGAACTTGTTTGCGGGCCACACGGTGTATTCGATCGTGCTGGAACTGCCCGATGGCGAGCTACTCGCCGGCGCAGGCGACAAGCGGCGGATCGGAGTGTGGGCTGTGTCGACGCTCGCCACCGACGCTGGGGGATGGCGTTCGATCAACCGCGTCGGTCTTCCGATGATCCACCCGCTGTTCACCCAGTACAACGAAGATCTTGGCAACCGTCTCAATGCCGGGCGTCCGGCCGATGACTTCGCAACTTACGGAGAGGCTGTAACCAAGGCAATCTCCAGAGTCGTGTCCGCAAATGGAACCGCACAAGATCCCCGAGCCTATGCGGAGAAGGTCGCCCACCGGTTCTTCCCCAACATCCTCCAGTACGAGGTCGGCACGCCGGGCGTGTTCGGCTTCGCTGAGTGGAACGGTCGCTCCCTTACTGACAACGCGCCAGATGTCATGTTCTCCATAGCGGCGAACACACCTGTTAGCCTCGGGATCGGCAAGGAGTCGGTCACGTCGAAGCCCTCGACAACCTTCCCGTACGTTCCGACCGCCATTGTGAGGGAAGAGCAGGCCGTCGCCTGACGGAAAGCGGATCGTCGGCGTGCCTCTCGGGAGTAATCCGTGAGTCCATGAGCGCTCCGTGTCGCGGTCCACAAACGGGCTTGGGGGAAATCGATGGCGATTTCCTCGAAGAGGACTTCTGGCCTGTCTCGGTGGTTATCCGGCCTAGATGGGGATTTTCGGGCGCTTCCACTCCGTCGCCTGAGTCCAAAGCGCGAGGCATGCATCTACCTAGCATGGCGAACGTGACGGAATTCAGCCTGGCCGAGGCGGTTATAGTTCTCAGCCGCACTCCCGCGACCCTAAATGCGTTGTTGCTCGGGCTGCCCAATACGTGGGTGCGCTGCAACGAAGGAAAAGATACCTGGAGCGCGTTCGACATCGTGGGCCACCTGATCGTTGGAGAGCGCACCGACTGGATGCCGCGGGCACGGATCATACTGGAGAAGGGCGAGGCGCGGCCATTCGATCGCTTTGACCGCTCTGCACAGTTGCAAGAGAGTCAAGACAAGTCATTGGAGCAACTCTTGGACGATTTCGCCCGCCTACGGGAGGAGAATCTAGCTGCGCTGCAGGCACTGAATTTGCAGCCCGGAGACTTGACTCGGCAAGGAAGGCATCCAGCGCTGGGCCCGGTGACACTGTCGGAACTCTTGGCGACATGGGTCGTTCATGACCTCACGCATCTGCATCAAATTTCACGCGTGATGGCTCACCAGTATCGCGACGCAGTAGGTCCGTGGAGCGTCTATCTGGGCGTGCTGCAGTGCGCTGGTCATAGCGCGCCGTAGCTTATTAGGAAATCATCCGGGAATGGGCTTCCTGGTGATCTCCTCGAAGAGGACTTCTGGCCCGGAATAACTTCCGGGTTGCCCGTCATCCTTCCAAGAAGCGTGATCGAAAAGCCCCAATCAGACTCACGAGGCGAACTACTAATGCTACTGTCGCTATGCTGCTGCGTCTTCGAGTGCAAGTAAACGGCAATCACAACAGGGTGCATGCCTCGCTAAAGTCGAGCCGAGGGCCCCGCGGCATGAGCGTCGCAGGGTCACCGTAGCCGATGTTGCAGAGAAAATTCGATTTCACATGTCCTTCAGGGAAGAACTCCTGCTCGCAGGACTCACATTTGCCAGCCGCAAAGAACTCCTCATCGAGTTTTGCGTTATCAAAGCCTGACATCGGCCCGCAGTCGAGTCCCAGAGCCCGCGCCGCAAGTATCATGTAGACTCCTTGCAAGGTAGAGTTCCGCAGCGCAGTTTCCTGGATCAGCTGGGGGTTGTCCACAAACATATCGCGCATGGCGGGGTAATGTGGAAACAGCCTGGGCAACTTGTCATAGAACTTCAGATCATAGGCGATGATGACTGTGACCGGAGCGGCCATCGTCTTCTGAACGTTCCCAGGCGCGAGCGCTGGACGGAGACGCTCCTTTGCAGCCGTGGAACGAATGAATAAGAACCTCGCAGGACTGATGTTTGCGCTCGTGGGCCCCCACTTCAGTGTGTCGTAGAGTTGCCGCAGCAACTCCTCGGGCACTGGCTTGGGAAGCCATGCGTTGTAGGTACGGGCTTTCCGGAACACCAGGTCTAGGGCGTCATCACTCACTCTCATTTTCTCGATCCTCTCCATCATTGTCACGGTTCCCTCCTATTCGTTCAGTTTCACGAAATCCTAATTGACATGCTCGAACTCCGCTGCCAACAGAGGCAATTCGGAGATTCATTCGCTCGACACGAACCGGCAGCACAACGATCGGGGACACGACAGCAGAACGTCTTTCCATATCACTCCGGAAGGCAGGCAAGCGCCGCCACGCCATCTGCAAGGCCGGGGCCTGGCCAAGGGAGGTCCATAGCCTTCCAGCTCCGTCCTGCATCACAAGATCTGAAGAGGCCGCGGTTGTTGGCGGCGTAGATGACGCCTGGTTCGCCAGCATAAGTGGCAAAACGGCTCACCGTCGTGCCCTTCGCCGCGGGCAGGCCGCTCATTGACGCTTCCCACCTCTGAACCAAAGTCTTCCTATACACGTACGCCTCGGCCCCTCGCGGCGAATAGGCGGAGCCGGGTCCGTCTGTTGCCGACACGATCACAGTATTTGGATCCGCCGGATCCACGGCAACACCCACGAGGTAGAGGTGCTTCAATCCATCCTCGGGCGATCTCCACGAGTCCCCAGCATCGGTGCTTTCAAAGTACCCGTCGCCGGCGGCCGAGTAGATCCCCCCGGGTGCAAACGGATGCGTCATCGCTGTGTGCGTGTCGTACGGCCCGCCGCGAACGCGATCACGCCAGGTCCGGCCGCCGTCGAACGTGCGCACGAGCGCGCCAGCCTCGATCGCGACAAACACGCGATCTGCGACGCTCACGTCGGCTTCGATCCACCGCACGTGATGCGTCTGGGGCCGTGGGGGAAAACTCCAGGTGTCAGCAGAAGGCAGCGCGCGCAATCCGGCGAGGTCCACCCAGCTATCGCCGCCATTGTCGGAGCGAAACACCGTACTTGGTTCGGTACCGGCATAGACGATACCGAACCCGTCAGCTTGTCCCGCGTGACCCACATCAACCGCGGTGATCTTCGGGTGGTCGATACCCGGTCCGACTGGCTCCCAATTCCGGCCGCTGTCGCGGCTTCGGAAGAGACCGTCACGGGCAGTTCCGCAGTACACTTGAGCCGGATTGCGCAGGTCGACCGCGACACATTCGGGCGATAGGACGCCCAAGTGTGCGTCGACCATCCAGGTGGACGTGCGCCGAGCGATCAACAGGGCTGCGCGTGTTACGACTACGATGCCGACCATGACTCAATCTCCTACGTTACCCCGTTAGGCCTCGCGAAGCACAATCTGGCCGTGTTTCTTTCGTTTTGCCGCTCCCGACAAATCTCCTTTCGCGAACGACTGAATGCAAACGCGGGAGGCGGGACGCATTGCCTCCGCGGATGGCGCGCCTGAGAGTTCGGTAGTGCGACTTTTCTGTCATGGACAACTGGTCGGCGAAATCATCCCCGAGGTTTGGATGATGGATCATGCCGCCCACCTTCGCGGTACCGCGAAGAGGGAACAAGTCGGCGAACTGACGATTCTGACACCAAGTCAGCGACCAGCCTCGATCGCGAAGTAAGAGTGACTAACCACTGATGTACGGAACTGAGAGCATGACAACGCTGCAGGAATTCGGGTGTGAAGTCTGTGGAAGCGTGACCACAAATCCCATCCACTGGTTCGTGATTCGATGTGGAGATTCCGATCTTACCGTGTACCGCTGGAATTCTGAAACCGCCAACGCGGCCGGAGCCCGCCATTACTGCGGTGAAGCTCACGCCGAGGTGTATATCAGTCGTTGGTTTGACTCAGTGTGCGCACCGCCCAAGCCAAGTTTTACGTAGCACTCCAACGGTTTCTGCAACGGCGCGGATTCGGTCACGAACGTTCGACTTAAGCCTTCGCCAGTGTGAACGATGTTAAGAAGGGGGAGAGAGAATGCCAGTTTCCTTCGAAAGAGACATTAGACCGCTGTTCAGGCAGATTGATATCGACCATATGAACAAGCATAACGTTTTGCTCGACAACTACACATATATGGCGGATCCTTCAAACGACTACGGCAACGCTCAAGATGTCGAGGACAGTCTGACAAACCAATCCATGCCTCCCGGTGGCCCTTACTGGAGCAATGAGCAGTTGGTCCTTTACAAGCAGTGGAGAAGCGACGGATATTTGCCTTAAATCAATAATAGGTTCCTGCTCGATCAACGCCTGACGATTGGGCGCTGACGGTCGGAGCGCACGCATCTTGGCTACCGGCTGCAGACAGGGGCAAGGGGGCAAGGCCGGTTGACCGATACCGCTGAAGAGAACTTGAGGGCCCGGGGCTCATCGAGCTTGTGGCGACCCCTGCGTGTTCCGACCTTTCGTAGTCTGCTGATCGCAGATTTCGTGTCGGATGTCGGCACCTTCATGCAGAACGTTGGCGCCGCGTGGTTGATGGTTTCACAGCACGCCGGCCCGGGTTATGTCGCACTTATACAAACTGCGGCTTCGCTACCTTACTTTCTATTGGCGCTTCCAGCGGGTTCTGCTGGAGACATCTTCGATCGCCGCAGATTGATTCTGTTTACCGAAGCCTGGATGATGGGGGTCGCCCTGATTCTGGCCGTGCTGACCATCCGCGGCTCTATGTCGCCTTGGTTGCTCCTTGCGCTGACATTTGCCCTCTCGGCGGGAGATGCGTTTGAAACCCCGACCTGGCGCGCCATCCTGCCTGAATTGGTGTCTAAGGACGATCTGCCTGCAGCATCAGCTCTAAATGGGATCGAATTTAATCTTGCCAGAGCGGTCGGGCCGGCACTAGCGGGTATGGTGATAGCTGTTGCCGGCGTCGCCACCGCTTTTGTCGCGAACTTCCTGTCATTTTTCGGGGTCATTCTAGTGGTCGCCAGATGGAAAAGACCAATTCGAAAGCAGACAGCGCCGGCAGAAACATTGACGGGAGCCACTGTCGCCGCGCTTCGCTACGTCCGCAATTCCCCCGCGATACTTACGGTTCTAGTTCGAACGGGCATTGTTCTGTTTTTTTCCAGTTCGCTGTTTGCGTTACTCCCTTCGGTGGCTAGAAGCGTGGATGAGAGGGCGATCGGGTACGGGCTGTTACTGGGGTGCTTTGGGGCCGGTGCGATCGGCGGTGCATTGGTCATGCAAACGCTCCGCGCCCGTTTCTCCACAGAAATGATTGTCTCGGCAGGCGTCGTGATCCTGGGTAGCGCGATCGTAACGATTACCTGGTTGCATCGGTTGAGCACCCTTGCACTCGTTATTCTCGTGAGCGGCGCGGCATGGGTCCTCTTTATCTCCCTTATTAATGCTTTGGTGCAGAACCTCGCTCCAGACTGGGTGCGAGCGCGAGTTTTGGCGATTTTCACCCTTGTTTATATGGGGAGTTTTGCCCTAGGAAGTGCTGCCTGGGGCGGGGTCGCCCAGCATCAGAGTGTTCGGTTAGCTCTTGTGTATTCTGGATCTGGAACTGTCGCGTGCGCGATCCTTGCCCTGTTCGCCAGGCTTCCAGATTCCACCGCAGATCTCAGTCCTTGGAATCACTGGCGCATGCCGGTCATCGTTAAGGAAGTCAGCAATGAACTTCTTGGTGGTCCAGTTTTGGTCACGATCGAATACTCCGTCGTTGCAGAGCAGGAGTCAACGTTCGTGAAGGCCATGCGTCAATACGCCCGCGTTCGGCGTCGGGATGGCGCGTATAGATGGGGGATCTATCGCGATATGGAAGTAGCCAATCGGTTTGTGGAGATATTCTTGGTCCATTCGTGGGCAGAACATCTGCGTCAACACGAGCGGCAGACAAAAGCGGATCATGAGTTGGAGCAACGGGTCTACAGTTACGTCGCCGGCGAGCCGAAAGTGCGACATCTTCTCTACGCAGATTCGACAAAACTGTAGCCCCGTGCTCGGCATTTGTGGCACCGAGCTGAGCATCGAAGCACCAGCGCATCGATCATTCCCCTCAGATTTGTCTCTGCGGTCCGAGACCTTCGGTACGGCGCAAGAGTTCATCCACAATTTGCCCGGTCACGTTACCTTTATAACCATCTTCGCATTCTGCGCTTGACGATGAAAACAGAAGCAGTTACGGTGTTTTCATTGGGTTAGGTAATCACCACTGAAACGGCCATGGAGTCCCGGAGGGGCGTCACCCAAAATGAATTACCTCCGTTATCTTATATAGTTAGCGTCAGAGCGAGACCCCTATCAGTGGAAGTTTAGAGGGTGGGGCAATCGGTTTAGAAAGCTCGGCCTGCTGGCTGATCTGCGCGACGATCACGGCCAGCCTTTACACTTCACCAGCCACAGCATGCGCCATACCTTACGTTTTCTGGGCGCTCAACGCTGGACTTCCGACCGATGACATCGCGGCCTTGATCGGTGATAGCGCTGGGTAGCTTCAGCGCAGGTACGCTGGTTGTACACCCTCATTCTGCTCTCGACGGGGGGCTATTTTATATGGCCACTTCACGTCCATCGGCGCGGGCGAGCAGAGCCATCATTTCGTCGAGCGTAGCAATGTCGAAGGCCTTGCCTGCCGCGATCGAGGATACAACCAAAATCAGCGAGAGCACACCGGTGAGTGTTTTTTTGAATTTCATAGCACCTCCTAAAGATATTTCACCGTAATGTCCGTCTCGCCCATGGCCTGCAACACGATCTGGCCCAGAGCCTGTATGAATTTCGGCGAGTCGTTAAGCCCCGCGCTCATTTCAAATTGCGCGATGCCCAGCCGGCGCACTTCTTCGCGCGCCTCGTGATCAATTTCACCCAGCGTCTCCACGTGATCGGAGACGAATGCCACCGGCACGACGCAAACCTCGCGAGCGTGTTCCGCGGCCAGATCGTGCAGCGTGCGGTGCAGCGAAGGCTGTAGCCACTTGCTTGCCCCCACCTTGCTCTGATAACAAAGCCGGTGCCGGTTGCTCCATCCACCGCGTTGCACCAGGAGCCGCACCGTGTCTTCAATCTGCCGCTGGTAAGGATCGCCTTTCTCAATCACCGAAACTGGCACGCTGTGCGCGCTGAACACAATCTCCGCTCGCTCCGGCACAGCGAACCGTGCCAGCGCTTCGTCAACTTTTTGAACCACGGCGTCGAGATAGGCCTCGTGCCGGTAGAAATTCTCCACGCAATATACGGGCATGTCGTCGTGAAAATGCCTGCGCCACTCATTCAAGCTCGAGCCCGTCGTGGTCGACGAATACTGCGGATACAGCGGCAGCAACACCACTTCGTCGCACTGCGCCGCTTGCAGTTGCTGAATCGCCTCGCTCGTAAACGGGTGCCAGTACCGCATGGCCACAAAGCAGCGGGCATCGATTCCCCGGCTCGAAAGCTCCGCCTCGAGGGCCTGCGCCTGCCGCTCGGTGAACCGCCGGATGGGCGAACCGCCCCCAATCGTCGCGTAGTGGTGCCGCACCTTGCGCCCTCGCGTCGTCGAAATCAATTTGGCCAAAGGTTTACGCCCGATGCGGGCAAAGGGAAAATCAATGATGTCGGGATCGCAGAAAAGGTTATAAAGAAAAGGTTCGATCTCTTCCAGACTCCCCGGTCCGCCCAACTGAAAGAGCACTACTCCCACCCGCGGTGATGTGCGCGTCATTCCCCAAAATCCCCAGATCGGACGAATTTACTCCCACCCGCGGCGAGATTCACGTCAGTCATGGTTGAGCACTCGAAGCGGATGTTCTCCACCGGAACAGCAGAATCGTGAGCCCTGAAAAGAGCAGCACCGGGGGAATCAGCAAAACGATGATTCCTCCCTGCAAAGCGTGAATGATGGACTTGCCGCCGCCAGCCACAGTCGTGTAACACATGGCACAACTTTGGCCATAGAGCTCATGTCCTGCCCCCACCACCACCAGCCATAAGCCGATAAGCTGAATGAGTACCCGTCGCATCGGTGGTGTTTCGAGCTTTCCCGAGTCTGGCCGGCCGTCCATATATACACGCTTTCTTTCGAGGCCCTGCGCCGTTGCTAGAAACGAGCGCAGCAGCGGCACTCGTTACTGAACCAGCGATCGCATATGCGCGAGCCGCGAACTGTCCGCGAAGATAACTGTCATCATAATGAGTATGAAGACCAGTGCCGGAATCAGCGTCACAAAGAGGCTTGGCTGCTCATACCGCAGGTGCATGAAGTAGGCAATGATCAATGCCGCTTTAATAACGGACAAGACCATTAAGACGCTGAGCATGGTCTCCAACGGCAATTGACGATAGGCGAGAAACACTTCCAACACCGTCAACCCGAGCAACCCAAACCAGACCGAGAAGATGATTTTATTTCCAGCAGTTTCCGCGTGCTCCATTGTCTTGATCCTTCCACCCCTAGGTCGTTTTCGCTGACAGCAAGTAAACCAGCGGGAAGATGAACATCCATACCAAATCGACGAAGTGCCAGTAAAGGCCGCTCACCTCCACATCCGTGGCGGAGAACTTTTTCCGCCCAAAGCCGACGGCGATGACCAGCAAATAGACAACACCAATGGTGACGTGCAGCATGTGAAGCCCGGTCATGGTAAAGAATGCAGCCCCGAACATGGGCGTGCCCCAGGGGTTGTGAAAAGGTCGGACGCCCTCCCCGATAAGGCCCAGCCACTCGCGAATATGCAGAATGTCGAAAGCCACCCCGCCCAGTGCCGTCGCCACCAGCCATCCGACCGTGCCGCTCACCTTGCCCAAGCTTGAGGCTCTGACGGCCAGAACCATGGCAACGCTGCTGGAGAGCAAGACGAACGTCATAACCGCCGCGTTGACGATACTCGGCGCCTCGAAGGGTCGCGGCCAATCCGCAGCAGCGAGCCGTAAATACCCATAGGCAAAAATTACGGCCGAGAAAGTGATGGCGTCAGAAACAATAAACAACCACATTCCCAGTTTCTTCGAGGGTATGGCGTAAGGCGACGCTCCGCCGCCCCAAACCCCGATACCCTGACCACCATGAACTTCTGCTGCTGAAAGTGGATCGCTTGAAGAAGACGACATATTTTCGTTCGCCCCGTCCTGAATTTACTTTGTCTCCGTACTGTGACAGGCTCAACTAACCGCTTGCCGGTGACCCGGCGGGATCGGTCTGCATGACGTAGTCCTTCCCGTTCTGTACATCTCCGTATTCGTAGGCATCGTGATAAACCACGGGATGCTTGCCTCCGAAATTATCAAAAGGTGGTGGAGACGGCACGGTCCACTCCAGAGTCGTGCATTCCCAGGGGTTCTCAGGCGCCTTAGGCCCCTTGTACATGCTCCAGAAAAGATTGATGAAGAAGAGGAACTGGGACGCACCCGTAATCAGTGCCGCGATGGTCATGAATTTGTGCACGGGCATGAGCGGTTGCATAACCTCGTTGACGAAACTCGAGTAGCGGCGAGGCATGCCTTGAAGCCCGATGAAGTGCATCGGCAAGAAGATGCAATAGACGCCAACAAACGTGATCCAGAAATGGGTTTTGCCCAACCGTTCATTCATCATGCGCCCAAACATCTTGGGGAACCAGAAGTAGGTGCCGGCGAACATGCCGAAGATCGCCGCCACTCCCATGACCATGTGGAAATGTCCTACTACGAAGTAGGTTCCGTGTAGAAAGATGTCGAGCGAGGGCTGCGCCAGGAACATGCCACCCAAGCCGCCCGTCACAAACACGGAGACGAAGCCCAAGGCAAACATCATGCAAGTGGTGAAGCGCAGTCTACCGCCAAAAACTGTACCCAACCAAAGCAAGGAGATGATGGTAGCGGGTATGGTGATAATCAATGTCGGGATCGAAAACAGGAAACCGGAATAGGGGCTCATCCCGCTGACGAACATGTGATGTCCCCAGACGGTGAAGCTCAGGAAACCAATCCCCAAAAGGCAAGCCACCATTACCTTGTAGCCGAGAACGGGTTTGCGGGAGAAAACCGAGAGCACATGCGAGATCAGCCCAAAGCCGGGGACGATTGCGATGTACACCTCGGGATGCCCGAAGAACCAGAACAGGTGTTGCCACAGCAAGGGTGAACCACCAGAGTGGTTTTGCAGCTGGCCGCTGATCAACAAGCCAGAAGGGAGGAAAAAACTAGTCCCGGCATTACGGTCAAGGATCAGCAGAACGCACGCCGCAAATAGAACCGCGAAGCTCAACAAGCTGAGGATTGCAGTAATGAGCCAGGCCCAACAGGTCACCGGCATGCGCGTCAGCGTCATGCCCTTGCATCGTAAGTCCACCGTAGTCGTAATGAAATTCAACGCGCCGAGCAAAGAGCCCACGCAAAAAAGCGCTATGGAGACAGCCCAGAGATTCTGCCCCATTCCCTGTCCCGGCCCAGCAAGTTTACCCACGGCGCTGAGCGGAGGATATGCCGTCCAGCCCGAAATCGGCGGACCGTCCTCGACGAACAGGGTGGAGACCAACGCGCATAGGGCTAAGAACGTCACCCAGAACGAAAGCATGTTCAAGGTGGGGAAGGCCATATCTTCGGCGCCAATCTGAATGGGCAGCGCATAGTTGCCGAAACCGGCCTGGGGCGCCGTGGTCAGCACAAAGAACACCATCAACGTGCCATGGAGCGTCAGCAGCGACAGGTAATACTCCGGTGAAATTACGCCCCCGGGCGCTCCCGCGGGCGAGAGCGCACCCAATCCCCAAATATGAACGTTTGGCCAAACCAGGTGAATCCGCACCAGCCATGAAAGGACCATTCCCACGAACACCGAAAAGATCGCGAGGAAATAGTACTGCTTGCCAATCACTTTGTGGTCAAGGCTGAAGACGTACTTGCGGATGAAACCGGTTGGCGGGCTGTGGTGGTGCTGTGCTTCCAGGGGCATGTTTGCCATCGTGAGTTACCTTCCCTGAGTTACCTTCCCTCGTTACCTTCCCTGCGCCCGCGCGTCTTGGCGGCCGCTGTCGCCGGAAAACATTACTGCAAGCTGGCTTGCTCGGCTATCCATTTCTGATAGTCCTCCTCCGACATCACTTCGAGGAAAGCCCGCATGGTGTGGTGGCCGAGACCGCAAAGCTGGTTGCAGGTGATATCGTACTTGCCGATTTTGGTTGGGGTGAAGTGCAGCGGGATCTCCATCCCCGGAACTATGTCCTGCTGAATGCGCATTTCCGGGACATAGAATCCGTGACCCACGTCCTTGGAGTTCAGCAGCAGTTCCACGGGCTTGTTCACCGGAACCGCCAACTCCACGGTCACAATATCGTCCTTGGCCCCAGGGTCGGATTGGACAATGCCAAAGAGGTTCCCTCTGCTTTCATCAATCTTGGCAGTGTGGATGGGGCCGAACTTGCCGTCGGGCCCGGGATAGCGAAAGTAGAAGGCAAACTGCCCGGCGAGTACTTGAACCTGGAGAGAATCGGACGCCGCCGGAGTGAAGTACATGGCAGCCCAAACCTTCTGCCCCACAAATTCCAGCAGGATAATCTCCGACCCGACGTAAACCAGGGCGAGCACGACCAGCCATTTCGCCCCGCCCGGGAAGATGCGGATCGGCCGGGTTTCGCCCTTCCGCTCTCCGTATTTCCAGGCAAACAGAGCCAGACTCAACTGGGCGAGGATGAATCCAATGGCGGCGCCGACGAAGGTCTCCACGAACTGGTGGTCCATCGCGCCACCATGAGCCGAGGCGACTTGGGGAAACCACCAATGGCGTGAGACAAAGATTGCGACCGTGACAGTGGTGATGATCGTCAGCACTACGGCGAACACTTTCCCCATGGTTACCATCCCCCGCGGAACAGACTCAGCTGCTACACAAACCACAAAAGAGCAAGAATGTAGACCCACAACAGAAACATGAAATGCCAATACCAGGCGGTCACGTCCACCACGATGCGCCGCGCTTCCACCGGCTTATGGAGCAGGGAAACTATTGCGGCATAGACTAACACCAGCATGCCGCCCATGAGGTGCACCGCGTGAGTAGCGGTGAGCAAATACACGAACGCGCTGCTGGCGCTGGTTGCCAGGTAAAACCCGCGTTCGGCCAGCAGATGCCAGGCGAACCACTGGCCGGTCAGAAAGCCGCCACCCAGCACGACCGTAATTCCGAGCCAGGGAAAGCCTTTACCCGGGCCGAGAGAAACGCCAGGAATGGAGCCAACTGAAGCTACTGCGGCCTCACGAGTGATTTGCCGGCGGGCCAATTCTGCGGAAATACTGCTGAGCAAGAGCAATCCGGTGTTCACCAGGAGCAGCGCAATCGGAAGGTTGACTGGAGTCCAATCGCGAACGTAGGTATTGGTTTTTTCGTCCAGTGTGGGCAGGCCCTTACGCACGATGTAGGCGCTGGTAAAGGACACAAACAACATCACAATGGGAGCGATAGCCACGGCCAGCCCAAGGCGGGCGCGCCGCAGACGCGCGGTATAGTCGGGAGACCCATCACTATCACTGCGCCCACCGTCCCCGCCGCCACCAAAAACAGGGGGAAGAGAACCGCCTCCATCTCTACCTGTTTGGGGCACGTGCACCGTTACCGGAGGACTCAGAGTTGCCATGGCCTAAGCAGGAATTCCCTTGTTCTCGTTCTCCACTTCGCCGTAAAGGTGAAATCGGCGGTCGCTGGCTGGCCAGCAGCAGCCGTCACTTCTTGGGTTTGTTTACCGGAGGCTTCCCCACGCCCTCACAGTTTCGACTTCAGCAATTGACCGATAACATACACCGACCTTCGCCAGGATGCAATGCTCTAGCGAAGTTGTTGAGTGCAGCACCTTTTTCGTTACGACAAACGAGGGCACACTCAAAGAGAATTAAATGCATTGGAATACCACTGAAACAGATCATGGGTAGTGGGCTGTTTTGAATTTTAGGCGATTAAGGGTTGCGTTCTCAAAAAAGTTTGAGAACCACTGCCACATGGTTGCGATCTACCATGCCTCTTATAATTTTTGCCGCGTCCACCAAGCGCTGAGAGTAAGGCCCGCGATGGAAGCTGGCCTAACGGATCACGTTTGGAGTTTGGAGGAATTGGTGGGATTATTGGAGCGGAACGCGCAGGGAGTTGCAGCATGAGGCTAATTTGGAAGAAATGGGACGAGTACAATCCGGTTTTCGTCATGGTCGGAGCAGTGTGGATGCTCGGCGGTGCTTATATGCTGGTCATGATGGGCGCGACCGGGCCGCTAATCCTTTGGCTGCTCCGCGCAATCCCCGCCATCTTCGTAGCGATGGGATTACTCGTTCTGATTAGGCAGTTTCAACTTCGAGCAAAGTCCTAGATTTCAAAACCGCCCACTACCAGATCATGCAATCGATGGATTGAAGTTGACAATATCGGCTATACTCTTCCCGTCGCAAGTGGGGCGACCCCCAAGTCTTAAGTCTGTGCGTGAGTTTTGGGGTCCAACACCAGGGGGCAAGTACAGATGGCAGACGACTCACCCAAGAGCGTCGGAAATGGCGTTCTCGGGCATCTTCCGCCTTTGCCGAGAAGGGCGCTCAGCAACTCGTTCCTCGCGATGGAGCAGGCCAGCCGCCAGCGTGAAGGCTTACCGCTACTCACCGATGCAGATATTGAAGCGTTGAAAGCTGGCCGGCCCATGTCGTGGGAGAGCGGCGATGCAGCTCCAGCGCCCGTCACCACGGGTCCTCCACCCGCTCCGCCGCCAGCGACTACCGCCGCGGCACCCCCAGCCCCACCCCCGGCTGCGGCTGCGGCCACGACTATGACTATGACCGCACCCAGTGCCGACATCAGCGAGCAAGTCGCAAAATGGGTTGCGGCTGGAAAGAAGTGGAGTAAATCCGCCATCGCAGCGGAACAGGCAGGGCGCAGTCGCAGCGGTTTACCGGCACTCAACGATGCCGAAGTCGCTGCCCTGCTCGGCGAACCCGTCGCTCCTGCGGCGGCCGCTCCGACTCCTCCAGCGGCAGCCGCAGCCTCTGCTCCTCGACCCGCGGCAGCCACTCCGGCCCCTGCGCCTCGACCGGTGGCGGCAACCGTAACTGCTTCCGCGGCGGCTTCCGTAGCGCGCAGCGGCGAACCGACCACGTATGTCGGCACACCGGCGGTGGGGACTTCCAAAGCAGCAGCCAGTGGAGGAGTAGCCTCTGTTGGTCCGGAAAACAATGAAGTCAATCAGCAACGCCGCCGATTGGTGTGGAGTACCGTAGCAGCCTTCCTCACCGCCTGGTTCATCGCATTCTTCCGCTTCTTCCTGCCGCGCACTCTATTCGAGCCCGCAACCAGCTTCAAAATCGGCTATCCCGAAGAATACGGTCTGGGAGTGGACACCAAGTGGCAACAGAAATATCGCATCTGGGTAGATCGCACGCCCGACCGCGTGTTCGTGATTTACGCGCGCTGCACTCATCTCGGCTGCACGCCCGACTGGAAACCCAGCGAGAACAAATTTAAATGCCCGTGCCATGGCAGTGGCTACGACAGCGAAGGCGTCAACTTTGAGGGTCCGGCGCCGCGTCCCATGGACCGGGCCCATCTCGAAAGATCTCCGGACGGTCAGATCCTGGTAGATGTGTCGCGACTCTACCAGTGGCCGAAGGGGCAGCCCAGCCAGTTCAACGATGATGGATCTTACTTGCCCTTGTAGTTTGTGTACTGCCAGAGCCTTGGCCGTGAAAGAGACGGGCTGATTATCAGACCGATCAGAGGAAACGATGCCTGAAGAGAATGGAAACGGAAAGAACGGCAAAGCGACTGGCCTGCTCGAACGATTGAAGTCCGCCCTGCAAGAGGACGTTCAATCAATGAAGACCGATCTGCCCGCCAAAGCCAAGGAGCAAGTCGAGGGGCTCAAAGACCCAACCAAGACCGAGGTCTACAAATCGATATTCCGCCACAAGCACGACGACACGCCGCGCAACCGGGCTCTGGGCGTGCTTTCCAACGTCTTCCTCCATCTCCATCCGGCGAAGATCAATCGCGACGCCGTCCGCTACAGTTTCACCTGGGGCATGGGGGGAATCACGTTTTATCTGTTTATCGTGCTCACCCTGACCGGCGTCCTGCTGATGTTTTATTACCATCCCACCAAACTGCAGGCGTTTCGCGACGTGCTCTACCTGGAGCACGATGTGCCCTTCGGCAGGATCCTGCGCAACATGCACCGCTGGGCCGCCCACCTCATGGTGATTACGGTGTGGTTGCATATGTTCCGCGTGTTCCTCACCGGCTCTTATAAACAGCCCCGCCAGTTCAATTGGAACATTGGCGTGCTGCTGCTGGTGCTCACGTTACTGCTTTCGTTCACCGGTTACCTGCTTCCGGACGATCAGCTTGGCTTCTGGGCGGTCACCGTCGGCACCAACATGGCTCGCGCCACGCCCCTGCTGGGTCACGAAGGGCCGTTTGGCAAAATGTTGGGGATGACGCCATACAACGACGTGCGCTTCGGCCTGCTGGGCGGCTCCATCGTAGATGCGAATGCTTTGCTGCGTTCCTACATCTGGCATTGCATTGGGATTCCGATCGTGGCTTCCGTACTGATGATCGTTCACTTCTGGCGCGTGCGGAAGGATGGTGGCATCTCCGGCCCGGGGTCGGTGGTGCTCGCGTCGGAAGATAAAGCGCAACGTGGCGCAAGGCACGCCTGAGGGAGCGGTCTGACATCGCACGCATGGTCGCTGGTCGTTAGTCGTTGGTCGTTAGTCGTTAGCCCGGAATCCCGGGTGTTGACGGCCAACGACCAACGACTAACGACCAACGACTAATGGGAGCACTTATGGATTGGCGACAACTTTGGGAGATCTGTTCCGCGCCCGACAACGTACCCATCGTGGCTCTGATTCCGCTTCTGGCCTTTTATTGCTATCTGGCATGGAAGCAGGCGAAGGCCAACGACGACCTGGTTGCGGAACTGGAAACCAATCCCGCGATGGCCAAGACTCACCATCGCAAGACTTGGCCGTTCGAGCCGGGCTGGCAGAAGGAAGTGCACGTGTGGCCGTTCCTGCTGCGCATTGAGTTCCTCGCTGCCATCATCGTCACCATCGTTTTGATGATCTGGTCGGTTACTCTGAACGCACCGCTGGAAGAACCGGCGAATCCGAACCTGACCATGAATCCGGCAAAGGCCCCCTGGTACTTCCTCGGTTTGCAGGAAATGCTGGTGTACTTTGACCCCTGGATTGCCGGCGTAGTGATGCCGACGCTCATCATCATTGGCCTGATGGTGATTCCCTACATCGACACCAATCCGCTGGGTAACGGCTATTACACCTGGAAGCAGCGCAAGTTTGCCATCGGCTCGTTTCTCTTTGGCTTCATCATTCTTTGGGTCGCGATGATCATTATCGGCACGTTTATACGCGGTCCGGGTTGGCAGTGGTTCTGGCCGGGACAAACTTGGGATCACAGCCGCCTGATTTATGAGGTAAACCGCGATCTGCCCGATCTTTTCGGGATCACGTCCAACCTGGCCAAAGCCATTTTCGGGGCGATGGTTGTCGGGGGTTATTACGCGGTCGGCGGGTTCATCATCCACGCGCTGTTCCGCCGTTACAACCCGAAGGATTATCAGCGCATGAGCCTGTTGCAGTACTCCATCATGGTGTTCTTCGTTCTCACCATGGTGGCACTGCCGCTCAAGATGATGTTGCGGCTCATGTTCAACATCAAGTACGTGATGATCACGCCCTGGTTCAACGTGTAGTTGGTTCAACGTGTAAATGGTGGTTTGCTTAACGACTAACGACTAACGACCAGCGACTAATGGGAGGCGGTGTTGCCCGAGCAACCAATCCGCAAGCAGGATCCGATTGTCACCAAGTCCTTCGCGCTGTATTACGTCGTGTCCATGGTCATCCTCATGGCCACGCTCTTCTGGGCGCTGTGGGACGAAGACTTCGCCCAGCGTCCCTGGAAGGCCTTTCAGCAAGTGTGGAAACAGCGCTACAGCGACTTCCTGAAGACAGCCGGGTCGAAGTCCGCGCAGTCCGAAAAGAACGTCGAGCAGAGCGCCGACTACCAGCAACTTGAGCAGGCTTACCAGCAGGTTTATCAAGCTGCCAAGCCTCACCGCGATGAGCTCCAGAAACAGATCCTTGACCTGAACGCAAAAATTCTGGCGGTGCAGAGCGTCTTCGTCGACAAACGCGCTTATGTGAATGCTCTCACCTACCAGATCGAGACCGACACGAGTGCCTCGGGCAAGGAAAGCAAGGGGAAGAAACTCGAAAAGTACAAGAAGGAAACCTGGGCCGTTGAATATCCCGACGGTCACAAAGAGAAATATGATTTCCCCCAACTGGTAGCAAAATACAACGAGCTTAAAGACGAACGCACCAAGTTAAGCGCGGAGCTGGGCGAAGTGCTCAAGCCGGTGACCGAAGCCAGCACCAAGCTGTCAGCGTACATCAGCCAGCAGATGGTCGATCTCACACCGGGACAGATCGACGGTCTAAAGAAGAAAACCTCAGAGTGGGAACCAAAGATCGTGCAGATCAACGTGGCGGATGCCAACATCGTGGACCGCTGCGAATCCTGCCATATGGGAATCCGCGAGCCGCTCGTGCTGACGGCAGCTTCGATGGCCCTCCATGACAAAAAGCCCGACGCGTATGCGCGCGCTTTCACCAGCCATCCTGAACCCAGCTTACTGAAGACGCACGATCCGGATAAATTCGGCTGCTCGCCTTGCCACCAGGGCAATGGCCGCGCCACCACCGGCGTTGAGAAGGCCCACGGAACTTATGAGCATTGGTTGTGGCCGCTCTTCCCCAAAGAAAACACTGAAGCTGGCTGTCAGACCTGCCACGCTGCAGACATGATGTTGGTGAGCAACGACGTAGGCACGACCATCAGCGAGGGCAAGTTCTTGTTTCGCCAGCGGGGCTGCGTCGGCTGCCATCGCTATGAAGGGTACGACAAAGAACCGGAGGAACTGAACTCGGTCAGCCAGGAGATCAAGCAACTGGAGCAGGAGAAGATCCAGAACATCAAGCAGGCAGGTTACTTGATGAGCCAGGCCGATGCCGCGGAGACGAACGAAGAAGCCGTGCGGCTGAACGACAGAGCCGTGGCCCTGAAGGTTGCCAACAGCAAGGCTGACGGCCGCATCGCCCAATTGGACCGGCAAACCAAGAGCCTCTTGCAGGACATGAAGAAGGTGGGACCCAACCTGAAGGACATCCGGCTCAAGCTCAACAAGAACTGGATTCCTGTCTGGCTGAAGAAGCCGACCGACTTCCGGCCCACTACCCGGATGCCGAACTTCCGCCTCAATGACGACCAGATCAAGGCCATCTCCGCCTATCTATGGCAGTCGGCGCTGGTCGACCCACAGCCCAAGCACAAACCGGGCAATGGCGAGCACGGCAAGGAACTCTTTGAGACGCGCGGCTGTCTGGCCTGCCATTCCATCGGCGAAGGCGATCAGATGGTGGGTGGAACCTTCGCCGCCAATCTTACCCGGGTCGGGGAGAAGGCCAACTATGACTATCTCGTGCGCTGGGTGCATAACGCGCGCGAGCGTACGCGTCCCTATTGTCCGTATGAAAAGAAAGACATTGGCCCCGAAGATTATGCCAAGAAGGGGCTTCCTTTTGTTTTCGACCTGCAACACAGCAAATGCCCGAACGATGGCCACGAACTGCAGGTGCAGAACATGACGGTGATGCCCAGCCTGCGCCTCAGCCCCGAGGACGCGGAAGACATCGCGACGTTTTTGGTAGCGCAGAAGAAGCAGGAGCCCAGTTCTTACGCCGACGCTTCCTTCATGGACGACCCGAAACTGAAGGATGAAGGCAAGAAGTGGATTCGTCACTTCGGCTGCTCGGGTTGCCACGAGATCGCCGGCTTCGAAGAGGAAGGCCGCATCGGAACCGAGTTGACCTTCGAGGGCAGCAAGCCGCTGGAGCGTCTTGATTTCGCCTTGTTCACCGAGGCCGCGCAGCGTGGCGGCAAGAATGCCGAACCGATTACCAACCCGGAAGATCTGGCGCGATTGCCGGACGGCCCCGCGCAAGGTCCCTGGTATGGCCACAAGGGCTTCTTCGAGCACAAATTGGCCGAGCCCAATGTCTACGATCGAGGCAAGATCAAGAGCGAAGAAGAAAAGCTGCGGATGCCCAACCTGCACTTGACCAAGGATCAGGTGCGCGCCCTCACCACCTTCTTGATGGGCAGCCAGGAGAGTGCTCTGCCCGCCAATTATCAATACCGGCCGCTCGATTATCGCCGCGACATCCAGGAAGGCTGGTGGGTCGTCAGGAAGTACAACTGCATGGGTTGCCATCAGTTCATTCCCGGCCAGCAAACTGCGCTCATGGGGATGAAGCATTATCAGGACGCCCAGGAAGAACTGCCTCCCAAGCTCCTGACCGAAGGGGCCAGGGTCGATCCGCAGTGGCTCCTGCGCTTCCTCACCAACCCGGCGTTGAACGACAAAGACACGAATCGCAACGGCGTGCGGAACTACCTGCAAGTGCACATGCCCACTTTCTCCTTTTCCGAGAATGAACTGGGCAAGCTGGTGCGCTTCTTCCAGGCGCTTTCGCGGCAGCCTTTTCCGTACATACCGGAGCAGGTTCCTCAGCTGACGGCGAAGGAAACCGAGATGGCGCGCAGCCTGTTCAGCAGTCCGGCAGCCCCCTGCCTGAAGTGTCACGAAACCGGCGATCCGCCGCACGATAAGACTGCTGTCGCTCCCAATCTCCTCTTGGTGCGGGGGCGCCTGAAGCCGGATTGGGTGGAGCGCTGGCTCATCGATCCGCAAGCCATTAGCCCGGGCACTTCCATGCCTTCAGACCTGTTCCGGCGCTTGAGTAATCATTGGGTCTTCGCCGGTCCAACTCCATCGTCGTTCGAGGGCTACAATAAGGACCACACCAAGCTGCTGGTGGATTACATGTTCCTGCTCACGCCCGAGGAACAAAGGCGGGTGGCCGCGGCTATGGGTCGCCCACAGGCCTCGGCTCAGCCGTCGCACAGCGTCAAGCCAGGCGCCAATGCATCGCCCGGTGGAGGCCACTAATGAATACCAAAACCCGAGGAGGAGTACTCGAATGCGCACTCAGCAAATGCTGCTAGCTCTTTTCACGCTGTTGGTCGGTTCGTCACTGATGTTCGCTGGAACGGTGACCGGCAAGGTAACCTACACCGGCACGCCCGACCGGCAAAAGGCCATCGATATGGGCAAAGAACCGTACTGCGCCAAGCAGCATTCGAAACCCGTGACTTACGAATCGGTTGTAACCGGGCCCAAGAATGCATTGGAAAACGTGGTGGTATACGTTTCGTCCGGGGCCCCCGATGACGCCCAGGTTCCGGCCCAGACTGTCAGCTTCGAGCAGAAAGGCTGCCAGTATGTTCCCCACATTCTGGTCATGCACACCAACCAGGAACTCAAGGTCACCAACGACGACCAGGCTACGCACAACATTCACCCACTGGCTAAAGTGAACCGCGAGTGGAACAAATCCCAGGCGCCCGGCGCCGCGCCCATTGTCGAGAAATTCGCGAGAGAAGAATTTATCTCGGTGAAGTGCAACGTCCATCCCTGGATGCACGGCTACTTCGTGGTTCTCAAGACGAATCACTACGACGTAAGCAAGGGTGGCGGGGACTTCAAACTGCCCAACCTGCCTCCCGGCAAGTACACCCTCACTGCCTGGCATGAGGACTACGGCACTCAGACTGCCGACGTCACCATTACCGGCAACGAAACCAAAGATGTCAACTTCACTTTCAAAGCGGAGTCGCACTGACGCAGGCGGAGTTGAAAATGATTGTTGCCCGGAAGGCCTGAAGTTCTCGCTTGGAGCGAAGATCGAAGACCGGACCGATAGGCCTTCCGGTCGTTCCGAGTTCCGAGTTCCGAAGATAAGAGTCAAAACAAAAGTAAAGCTGGTCAGCTCTCCTTCGGCGGCAAAGTCAGTCCAAACACCGAAATCTGTCCCTGCCCGGCTACATTCACCACCGATTCCCCGGGGTGTGGCAGATACAAAGTCTTGCAATGCTCGCAGCGGTAGACCTCAGCATCCAGTCCCCAGGCCTGTTCCGCATCCCCGCAATCTTGCTCGATCAAATCGACGCTATAAAACCAGCGCTTCAAATGCCCGCCGCAGAACTTGCCCTTCTCGTTTTTCTCGTTGCATGCGCGCTGCCCGGCCTTCTTGATCTTGACCTTGTGACGGGGAAGCTGCGGAGCAGTTTGCAGACCGGGAGTAGTAATCTTCCCAGGCGCCAAAGGACTCGCTGCCGCCCTCGCTTTCAATCGCCCCCGAATATCCAGAAATGCATTCAGGAACAGAATGCCGGAAAGCGGCAGAAGAATCAGGCTCATGAAGAGGCCGTCAACCGTGCCGATATTTCCCCGCAAAACGATCCATGCCACTCCCAGCAGAGGGACGATCCCAAGTACGACGGAAAGCACCAGCATCATAGGCTTGCACGCTCCCTTTGTGGCGCCGGCGTCTTGCCGGCTGTCCCGAGGACTTCCCTCAGGATTACGTCTCCTTCGCTTTCCTGCTTGAGCTTAACCCTGCTCCGCCTTGGCTGCCGCCGCCCGCTCCCGCTCGATGCGGCGGATGGTCGCGCGCAGCCAATTTCCCAAGGCTTCCTCCAACTTCAGTTGATGGTCCCTCAGCATGTCCACCGTCTCCCCCTCCGGATTCAGCGGAATATGATGGCACGGCACGCCTTCACCTTGGGCGTTCTTGGGAACGAAGTCGGTGAGGAAGCATTCGCTGCACGAATGCGGCATCGTCGGATCGCTGAAATTGAGGCAGGTAAGAGAATCCTGGAAGCTCCTCGTGGGCGTCCGCGGAGTCCTCACCGAACGTCCATAGCCTCCCTGCTCCAGAAATGCGAGTTCGAACTTCAGAGTTTGCAGAATGTCGCGCTCATCACTTGACACGGTATGCCTCCACCCGGCAGTCCCCCACCAGCAATGGCCGCCCGACCCTGTGCGTCCATTTTCGACACCCAATATATCAAAAAACGGCCAAGCCTCTGACGGCAAATGACCGCAAAGAACGATGAAGAACGATGACCGATGAAAATCCCCAACATCTACGGTATACTCACCCGCATGCCCGCTGAACTGGACCCCGTGAAACCCGCCGGGATGGTGCCCGAAGAGTTCAAATTCGAGCCCAAATCCAAGGGGCTATTAACTCCTCGAAAGAAAAAACCAAAGGAGTTGGCGGTGATTACCGAGTGCTGCACCGGCTGCGCGGGCTCGCCGGCCTGCGTAGAGTATTGTCCGGTGGAAGATTGCATGTTCTGGGTTCCGGACGAAGACTGCACTCCGTTTGGCCGCATCCAGGTCGACCCGATCCTATGCATCGGCTGCAAGAAGTGCATCAGCAAGGGCCCCGACGGATGTTTTCTTGACGGCTGTCCGTGGGACGCGATCGTGATGGTGGACACCGTCGAAGTAGAAAAAGAAGTCGGCGTGATGCCGATTTGAAGGCAGCATAAAGTGTAATAGTTCGAACTCGACCTTGCGGACAGGGTTGGCAAGGCTCCACGTATCGGGCACAGACCGGTATCCGATCGGTGGATTTTGAGTGTAATCGAGATGATATTACGACAAGTATCTCCCGGTAATTCGCTAGGGAACCACGGTCATCTTAACCGTGTTTGATTTGAGCAGCACGCCTCCAAGCTCCCTCGGTTCTCTCCACGCCACTTGCACAGAGTACTCTCCGGGTCGCGACATGTCGCTGAACATGCTCACTGAAATCGTGCCTGTGTAGGACTCATTCGGCTTCACTGGCACAAATCCGTGTGCACCCGTGGAGTCGGGCGGGCACGTCGTTTTGGACTTGACCTCCGTATCTGGCGCCAGATTGCCAGCACTGTCACGAACCTCCATCGAATAGTCACAAAGCGGGGTGGCGAACTCAAGTGTGACAACACGACTCAAGTTATTCGTGAGGGTGACTTTTACGTACACGTCCTCCCCGCTCTTTACCTCGGAATAAGCCGCCGCGGCTGTGACTGAGAATGCCGCCTTCGAGGACTGCGCCATTCCTGTCGTTCCCAAAAGCGCAACCGTCCCAAGACAAACACAGAAGCCAATGGATTTCATAGCTCCTCCTAACCCTCGACCGACAGGCTTGCAGCCCAAGCAATCCTCGAATTGTACGGCTGGCGGGGAAAGCGCGGAACCATTGTTGACGAAACCAGGCGATTACACAACTGTGCGCCGTTTGTTCGCCCTTCAGCCACTACGCTCAAAAACCCTGTTACGGCCTGACAGTAGCGACCCCATCCGAGAGCGTGGTGTGCAAGGTCAAGTCTTGGCTATCACACATAAAGCTTCTGGCTCTTAGCTCAAGCACGACTTTCGCTGAACACCCGCCACTGACCGCTCATCGCCGATCAACTCCCGCCGACCAACTCCTCATTTCCCCCTCTGACGTATCGCTCTCTCCGTTTCCAGCGCTTGCTGCCGCACGTGATCCGGAATGTCGGGCAACTCTCGTTCATAGGGAAGAACTGCGGCAATGTCCTCTGGCTGGCCGACAAGGTAAAGCGCGCGCAACGCTTCCCAGACCTGCTCGGTGGACGGGTCGATAGTCGCGATGAGGTCTCCCTGCCTGACCTGCTGCCCAACCTGAGCCGAGAGTGTGCGCACACGACCAGTAATCGGGGAACGCATTTCAAGATTATGGCTCGCGCCGTTACCGCTAACCTGGAGCTTGGCGACGACTCCGCCCTGGTGAATGCTGGTGCCGATAGCGCTCGTATCCGTCATCCGTCCGGCATCGGGCGCGATCACCTGCGCGGGTTGCAGAAGTTCAACAATCTGCGGCCTTCCGGCTGCGTCTCCGAAGCGGACCAGCGAAAGCGCCGCATTGCCGCGCACGCTGAGAGAAGGATCGGCGAGCATTCTCAGCAGAGCTTCATGAAACCCGGCGCCGGACGGGTCCTGCCCCATCACCCAGGCATCAGTGTTGCGCACCTCTTCGACCGAATCTGAGGCCAGGCGGATAGCATCGGGATACCAGCGGGTCACGCTAGCGTCGTGGCGGCTCATGCGCTCGCCCATCTGCACCAACGCGTGCTGAATGTGCCGGGGATGCCTCTCGTCTTCGAGATACTCGGCCAGTTGTTTGTCGGAGAGCTGGCGGCCGAACCAGGTGTTCCACCAGAACAGAAACGGCATCAGCACGATCAGCCACGCAGTCAGGAAGAAGAGCAGCCGATTGCGCGTGGACATGCGAGGCCGCGGCTTGGGTAGAGGGCTAGGGGAACTGCTTGCATCCGGCAAAGATTGCAGAGTTGCGTCGGGGCGAACCGGCATGGGATCACGGAAATATAGCAGAAAGCGGATCTCGGGTCTCTGGCTCGGGAAAGTCGGGTAGTGGGTCAGTTTGAATTTGTTTTGAAAGGGCACGGCTTCAGCCGTGCCGTAACTGCCGCAAAATCAAAAACGGCCGGGTGCCGGGTGCCCCACTCATTCGCGTTCTTTGCGAATGAGTGGGTATCCGCGAACAAGAGGGACGCTTGCACCCGTCCCCTCGCCAAACGTCGCAACCGGACAGGCCTTGATCCCCATAGGCCACTCCTGAAATTTCACCCGTACCAGTCCGGTCTCTCCGAGAAGATAAGCACGGAAGCTGCTCCACGCCCACAGTTCCGGATTGTCCACCAATCCGCGTTTCACTGGGTTGCGATGCATATATCGCAGCTTCTCGATTTGCTTCTGCTCGGTCCGCACATTGAAATCGTAAAAGCGTTTCTGCCAGACCGGCGCGGGTTCGGGGTGGTGGAACCCACTCGCAAAGCGCGCCATGAGTAGGACCCCCTCGGCTCTTAGCTTCCTTGTGAACCTTTCTTTGAGGACTTTCATTACTACCGAGGGATCGCCCGTTTCTGGCTCCGTCATGAGCAGATGAAAATGCTCCGGCATGATGACGTATCCGTGGACCACGAAGCGATACCTTTGGCGCGCTTCTTCCAGGACGCTCAGAAAAAGGTTGCGGCGCTCGGCCGTGCCCAGTTGCGGCTGGCGATGGTAGCAACTACAGGTAATGAAATGCAGATCATGGCTGCCGTAGTAGCGATGCAAGCCCCTGGTCATCTCGTTAGAGTAGACAAAGGGTTCTAGCTTGACTGTGACCTGGGTCTCAACCAAATTGTGACGAACCCACTCATTCGCAAAAAACGCGAATGAGTGGGTATCCGCGAACAAGAGGGACGCTCGCACCCGTCCCCCCACCAAACGTCTCGACCGGACAGGCCTTCTACCCTTTTTCATCACAAACGCGCGGGCCACCCATCACAGACTTCTAACCGCCCATCGGCGACAATGGAGACTGACCTAATGGAGACTAACCTGTGGCAGGGCCGAGTTGTGCCCGTCAATCAAGACAGCCCTCGGAGCCGCCCCAGCCCCACTAGTCGGCGCTCTTTGACAACACGAAGTTGAGGCAGTCAGCTGTCAAGTCCCCCTGCCGAAATCCAGCGAGTGAGCCCAACAAGCTAACTCCTTATTCCGGAATATTTTACGAATAACTCCTTTAAACTCAAAGATTTGAAAGGAATTTCCAGCCAAATCTATGATTCTAAAGGGATGGATATTAAAAAAAATTGTGACGGGGGTAAACAAGCCGCACCCAAAGAGGGGAAAGTCGAGCCTAAGTCCTTATTCCGGAATACTTTACAAGTAAGTCCTTTAAACTCAATATTTTGCACATAATTGGGGAGGGGGGGGTAGGGGGGTTGGGGGGACGTTAAATACTAGGTAATATCTCAACCGTAAATACCCAAGTTCTCAGTCCTCAGAAAAATCCAAAGTCCATCCTGGTTTCACTGAGAACTGATAACTGATAACTGAGAACTTCTACTCCACCACATCCGCATCGAGCACGCGGTCCTGCTCCAGATAGTGGGAAACAGCGTATTGCGCCAGAAGCGGCGTCTGGAGCCGGATCTCAGCGCCGATCCATTCCCCTTTTTTGTGGGGCTCGTTGAGCGGATGATTGCAACGCCCGCCACTGCCGAACTGAGGACCGAAATCGGCGCTCTGGATCTGGTCAAACGGCTTCAGTTCGCGCCAGGCTTCATCGCCCACCGTGCCGGAAACGTCAATCTTTAATCTGACGATAGCCATAGACGAAACACGCATGGATGATGATGACGGCATCATTCCATCACTGCATCGGTGGAGGCTCGGGTTCGGCAGAGCCATCGGCGCGTGCGTCCGAGGCTCCGTAGTTGACCTTGGCCTTCGAGTCGTGCAGAACTGCCTGCCCACGACCCATGGCGGTGGTGTATTCGTGCCGCACGTCGAGTTGGTGCCCCATCGCGGAAAGTTTCTGCCGCACTTCGGGCGTCACTCGCGACTCGATCACGATGTTGCACCCACTCTGCGGACTGATCGTGAAACGGGCGGTCTCCAGAGCCTCCTGGATGTTCATGCCGTAGTCGACCACGTTGGAAACGAATTGCGCGTGGGCCAGCGGCTGGTTCGCTCCTCCCATGATCCCGAAGCCAACGTGTTGCTCGCCATGCTCCATGAA
>Ga0208191_1000345_pt1 | contig 35489 bp, 26 predicted proteins | sample June2015DPH_13_5_FD_184709 | JGI IMG/M metagenome (GOLD analysis project Ga0208191, IMG submission 184709) | Peatland microbial communities from SPRUCE experiment site at the Marcell Experimental Forest, Minnesota, USA - June2015DPH_13_40... | ecosystem: Environmental > Terrestrial > Soil >... | reverse complement strand
AAACTGATTACGAGCGGGCCTTGGTTGGTATGGCAGAACCTTCAACTAAGAGCGAAATGGCGCGCTCCTCGGAGTGCACGGAGCAGTACGCTCAAAAAGTGCTTGACACCGCCGACTTTGTCAGAGACGCGATGTTTCGCCAACTATCTTGAAGCATGCTTGCTCGAACCAGTCACGACAGGTTCGGGGCAACGAGCGTTCAACGCTCTTGGAGTTATCAACCGCACCGTGATGTCTAGCTTGTCCATTCCCATGCCAACCGCCTGAAGCCCTACCGTGACGGGAGCGTTTTCCACGGTGTCGAGCGCATCAGCTACAGTTTGAAAAGGAACGCCATCGTCAGCAAGGAGATAAAGCGTACGGTGCACTCGCATGCTGTAAATCTCTGACAAACGACCTGCCAGACTGTTCCAGTCTGCCTGCTCTTGATTGAGAAAGAGTTTACCCGCGTCGGTTATGTGCAGAACGATGAGGCGTTCGTTACAATCATGTTCCCAGCGGGCCGAGGCGAGTTCGATGCCGAAGCCCGTTGCCTCTCGCGGAGCAAAATACGGCGTATACACCGCAACGAGAACAGCCAGACCGGGTGCTGCAATTAAGGCGAACGCCGGGAGTTGAGAGAATCGTTGTGCTAACGCGAGCCTCCGGGTGCCCTGATGGTATAGGCTTATTTGCGCAGGCGGGTCATTAGACACTTCGCTCTTAAGCAAGTCTTTGCGCGTGCAAAGATAGTTATAGGAGCATATCGCTGGAACAGCCACTAGTATTCCCGCAGCGGTTGTAACCAGTGCTACGGCTATTCTTGACGAAATCAGCGCCAGCGCAGCGTTCTTTTCCATGTCGATTCCGCCGAACCAGAGTCCGCTCATTATGCCGACGCATGTGCCTGCAAGCCCGAGGTACGGAGCGCTGGAGGCAATTGCTTTGAGACCGCCCAACTCAATGCTCAGGAAGGCGGCGAGTTTCCTCCTGCTCGCGCTATCAATCTCTCTGACACGTCGAGCTAAGTTGTAGCGACAGAAAACGCGGGTGACAACGACGACGACATAAACGAGCATGAGCGCAAGCACGATGACATCGAGGCGCACAATCCAGTTCATCCAGCGCCACAAGTAACCGACACTCCACTCACACCCGTACGGTCGCCACGAGTTGAGACAGACTCCGTTCATCAGGAGAACCGCACTCTTTCGGTTGCTGCCCTAAGTAGCAAAGACACCAGACGAGCTGCTCGAGTTCCGTTGTTGAAATCAGGCGTGGGTGTTGAAAAATTCTTTTCAGGGAACTTCACGAACGAAATTCGTTCGCAAGTTATTGAATCTTCGTTCGCCGTGGGCGCTGAAATCCACTGAAATTACTGCTTTGGTTCCTTTTTCAACAGCCACAGGCGATTTCACTCACAACCCTGATCGTGGGCGAAGTAGTGAACTGAAAGCTGAGAGCCAAGAGCTAACAGCCAACAGCTAACAGCCAACAGCTAACAGCCGCACCTCTAATTCTCACTCTCCACCGGCGCCGCTTTCGGAGCGGGCAGCGCCTTCGCTGGCTTCCCCGGTTTCCCCGGCGTGGCTGGCGGAGTCGGCGCAGCAGCCGGAGCGGCGACTGCAACCGTCCCTTTGCGAATCTCAATCGCTCCCTTGTCGCAGTTCATCACCAGACGCGGACCGTTCGTTCCGATGGAACCGCTGGCACTCGATTGGTCGTCGCGACTGTCGATTTTGATCTCGTCGAAGTCGCTCTCGATTCCTCCTTCGCGTGTGCGCGCCTCCACCTTGATCGGCGTATTTGGCGGAATCGAGACCTGCACGTCGCCCTTGCGGTTATCGATCTGTATATTCCCCGGCTTGCGCAGCCCGACCTCGACCGTCCCGTTTTCGTCTTCCAGCCGCAGATCGCCCGACAAGCCTTCGAGCGCGATGTCCTTCGACCGGGTCGTCAGGCGCATCGGTCCGCTCAGCGAATCGGCGCGCAGGTCGCCGGAATCCAGATCCAGCCGGCCATCCAGGCGCGAAAACTCCATCTCCGTGCGCGACGAGCGGAAACTCACCGTCTTGCTGACTCGAACCAGCCGCACGCTTTCCTGGAACTCTCCATTCAGATGAACCGCGCCATCCACATCTTCCACCGCGACTTCGTTCGCCTTGCCCTGAATGGTCACGTCGCCTTTCACATGTTCCAGCCGGACGGAACTGCCGTCCAGGTTCAGCGTGACGTTTCCGGTGTGGTTGTTGATGTTGACTTCGCCGCGATGGTGATTGACCTCAACATTACTGGCCATGCCCGCGATGGTCACATCGCCTCGGCCCGACGTGATCGCCAACGCGGTATGGACTGGCACATAAATGTCTATGTCCGTTGTGACGCCCTTGTCGCCCGCGCCCTGAGTGTTGGCGTTCAGCGTGACGACCTTGTCGGCGGCAGTGATCTGCGGCTTGGTCTTGCTGTTGTAGTTATCGGCGTCCCGCTGTTCTTCCGCGCGGACCTTCTTGCGCACCGAGACTTTCATCGTTTTGTCGTTCGTTTTGAAGTCCGTCACATTGACCGTAATCGTGCCGCGGTCGTCATTCACGTGCAGGGTGCTGCCCGCCGGAATTTCCTGAGTCAGTTCGTCGCTGTAGTCGAACGTGGACCCGCCAAAGATCTCGTCCAGTCCGTCCTCATCGCCAATCTGGATGTGCTCCCCGATGCTCTTCCAGTCCAAACGCGACGCCTGGGTTGCAATCAGTCCGGCCCCGATCAGGAACAGCATCAGGAAAACGCCACCGACGCCAATGCCGCGCGTCGGCTGGCCTAAGCGCTTGGCCTGTTCGTATTCGATCAGCTTCAGCACGCCCCACAGGATCAGCAAGGCAGGCCAGTAGCGGGCAAACAGCGATCCCAGGTGGTGTATATCCAGAATCCGCATCGTCCCCAGCAGAAAGAGCACTCCAATCAGAATCAGCACGACGGGCCCGGCAATCGAACGGTGGGGAGGGCGCGGAGGCGGAGTCATTATTGGGCTAGCCATGGTTCACCTCACTTGTCGGCGGAACAGGCGGAACGGGTGGGACGGGTGGAACCGGAGGCTCCGGAGGAATCGGTTCTCCCTCGATCGGCGGGCTCGCGCCCGGCTTCAGCGACGGAATGTGTCCCTCCACCGATGCGCTTCCTTGCAGCAATTTCACCGCTCCGACCACCAGCAGAATTACCGGCCAGGTGCGGTGAAATCCAAGGCTCGACTCGTGCAGGTTCTCCAGCAGGAACAAAACGCCGATGGTCAGGAGCATCGCCGGGCCCATCAGTCGCCGGGTGCGGCAGCGCGCACATCCGCAGCCCGAACCGCACGGTCCCAGCAGACCCCAGTTGCGTGCCAACAGCCAGGCGCCGAGTGCTATCAAAATCAACGGCCAGAGGCGATCCAGACCGAATTCGATCAGGCCCATGGTGTTCAGCAGGAAGATCACGCCCAGCAAAATGAGCACGATCGCACCTGTTGGGACTTTACTGGCGTCGATCTTTGCCCCGCCGCCAAAAGTTGCTCCCAGACCGTAAGGATCAGGAGCGGGCAGACCCGCCTGAAGAGCCCGCGCGGAGCGGACGGCGTCGATGATCTGGTAAATAATGAAGAATACCAGTCCGAATATCGAGATTGTCTCTAACGCCTCTGAGCCATGACTCTCGGCAGTGTTGATGCCCGCTATCAGCAACGCAAAGATGCCCAGATGCGCCAGTCCCTTGGCATATTGGCCCGTGTACACCGCACCCACGCCGAAGGGAAAGAATCCGGCAAGAATTCCGGCCACGGTCGGGTTGGGTCCACTCCCGATTCCCGGAGGAGGCGGCGGTGGAGGAACTCGCCCCGCCGCCGGGGCGACGCCGCCGGAAACGAATCCCGCCGCTCCCGCCGGAGCGCCTTCCATCCTCGCTCCCAGGCAATCCTCGCAGTAGATCACGCCCCGCACGGGACGTGTACAATTCGCGCACAGTGCCCTTCCGCAAGTGCGGCAATAGGCCACTGCTGACGCATCAGCATGATTGGCGCAGTTCATACAAACCTCCGATTCGTAGTCGCGGTCAACGCCACCGTCACGGCAGGAGCAGCATCCCCCACCCCATCACCCAAAACCGGCGTGATGGGGGCCCCGGCCCGCAGCGCGGCTAACACCGGCTGGTTGTATTCCTGGGAATAGTTACGATCCTGTCTCTGGTCCGGTTGCCCACTGGTATTGTTCTTGCGATTTTCTTTCTGTTCCGCGGGGCCGGGCTCGGCGGGAGTGTTGGCCCGCTTCAGCTCGCGCAGCTTCGATTCGATCTCGTACACGAAGCGGATATTGTCGTAGTACTTCACGACTCTGATTTGCGCATCGTTGTACGCATGACGTATCGCCGCCGGCCGCAGGGAGACCTTCGCCACATCTTTCGGCTTCACGCCCGCTGCGCTCAGCGCCAGCGAAAACGAGAAGAAGATCATCCCGAACGACATCACAAACCGCGGCTGCCGCACAAAGGCCGCCACCGGCGTGAAGAAAGAAGCAGAGAAGGAATCCCACCACTCGCGCGCCCGCTCGCCGATCGGAGCCGCGCTGCCGTCGCGCGTCGCCGCCAGCGGTCGCGTGCTCACGACTCCACTCGTGGCCGCCAGAATGTTGTGCACCAGATTCGCCGGAGGCTCGACCGCTTCCAGCGACCGCAACCACTGCCGCCCAGCCTGCGCGTCCGCAAACAGCGGACCGCAAACCGCACAGATGCGCCGATGAGCTTCGAAGCTATCCCTGCGAGCCGGGCTCAACTGCCCTTCACCGTCCAAGGCGTCGCTAAGCAGCGCTTCGAACTCGGCGCACTCGACCTGGGGTCCCCGACCGGCCCGGTTTTGGCCGGGCGGGGTGGGGGTCCCGTTTTTGGTTTCTCCTGACATCAGATCACCTGCCTATATGTACGTTGTAGGAGGCGCGCAAGTTCCGCTCGTCCCCGGTTTATTCTCGACTTGACGGTCCCCTCTGGAACCCTCAGCGCCGTAGCAATTTCCCGATAGTCCATGTCCTGCAGGTCCCGCAAAATCACCGCCTCCCGCAGCTCCGGAGACAGTTTCTGCAGCGCTAAATGCACCATTTCGCGCGTTTCCCGGCTCTGCACCGCGGCATCCGGAGGCAGACCCCGGTCCGCGATCCGCTCGCTAAGCGGCTGCGCATCCTCATGCTCGGAGGGCGCTGAATCCAGCGAATCCGTGATCCGGTCGCCTTTCGACTTCCGGAAATGATCCACCAGCAGGTTGCGCGTAATGGCGGTTACCCAAGTCATGAACGCGCCCTTACCCGAATCGTATGTGTTTAACGTCCGATACATTTTGATAAAGACCTCCTGCGTGAGGTCCTGCGCGTTCTCGGAATCCCCGGCAAACCGGTAGCAGACGTTGTATATCCTCCGGTGACAGCGCTGCACAATCTCTTCCCAAGCCGCGGCATCGCCCCCAACGCAGCGACGGACCAGCAATCCGACAACCTGGGCTTCTTCCAAAACCAGACTCCGTGAAATCCGTTTAACTGCCTAGCTCAGTGTGGGGACAAGCGCCCGTGTGGGGACGGGCGTCCTCGCCCGTCCAAGCCGAGCGCAGCTCGGCCCCGCCGCCAGCACCTGCACGATCTGAATCGCCGGTCCCCAACGCCGCCTTTAACAGCACAGGAGAAATACGTTTCTGTCGGGCAGGAAGTTCCCTTGAATCACGGAGCTAGCGATTGTAGCAGGAGGCAGGGAGGGGGGCACACGCCTCGGTGTTGGCGCGATTCCAGGAATCCCGTCAGCTTCACTTCCTTAGAAGGGGTTGTTGCTATCCGCTCGCCGCCTCGCCTCGGATAACTGCTCCGGAGTCATCTTCTCCGCTAGCTCTTTCATCCTCTTATCGCTGTCTTTGTAATGGTGCCGCTGGGCCTGAGCGTACCAAACATAAGCAGTCACCAAATCATTTCTGCGGGACGACCAATACTCCCCCATCGCGAACTCCGCCTTGGGAAGCCCCTGCTTGGCAGCTTTTTCGAGGAACGCAAATCCTTTGGAGTAGTCATTAGCCAGCTCAGGATCGGAAAGCAAGATTTGCGAGAGCTCGAACTGCGCTTTGGCATCCCCCGCATTGGCCTTCTGGAATAACCCTGCCTTCGGGCCGTAGAGCTGGAACTGCACCTCAGCGTTGATATGAACGGCTACCGGTGTGCCATCTTTCATCGCCGGTGTGAATCTCCACTGCCGAACCGCCTCCATGGCCTTCTCATCGAGTCCCAGGCCGGCCGCGTGCGTCACCCTGATCCTTTGCGGCATCCCCTCAGCGTCCACTACCAGCTCCAGAACGCAAACCCCTTCATATCCCGCCTGGCGAGCCTTTTCCGAGAATTCAGGATCGGGCATGTACGTAGCCCGGGGAGCGCTGACACCGTGCCCCACTCGATAAACCCCGTCTACTGGCCCCTGCGGGTTCGAGTCCCCGCTACGGGGATGCAAGGTTTGAACTTGCGCCAATACCGGAACCGCTATCGGAACCACTACCACCAAAGAAAGCAGCAGGATTACGATCCCACCGATTGGGATTACGATCCCACCGATTGCAAAAGTCGTGCAACGCATGATGGAAACGAAGTGTAGCAGAATCTTACCTCCAGCGCAGCGATCCAAATCAAGTGGACGTCCGCATGTCTGTCTGCCGACGGGTTGGAGCCCTTTAGGTGCCGCAGCGGTTTACCACTGCGATCCAGGCGCTCAATCCGACGGCCTTACAGCTTGCGGGAAAACTCGGGTTTCGGCTTTGTTTTGAAGGGGCGCGGCTTCAGCCGCGCCGCATGTGCCGCCAAATATAATGCCGGCCTTAGCCGCTGAGGGTGCGCACTCTACACCATCACGAGAACCGCGCTAGGCGCTCAATTCCGACGGCCTTACAGGCTGCGGAAAAACTAGGGTTTCGGCTTTGTTTTGAAGGGGCGCGGCTTCAGCCGCGCCGTATGTGCCGCCAAATATAATGGCGGCTTTAGCCGCTGAGGGAACGGTTCCTACCCCCACGAAAGATGCGACGGGGCGCACGCCCGCCCCTCGCAAAAACCGCAAAGAGTGAGGCACCCAAGTTTCCTTAGGAGAAGTCCTTCGAGATATATCTTCGACCGAAGGCCGGAGCACCCGGCGAGTAATCCCGGATGCGCTCGACCGGGCCACCCGCTCGCAGTCGGTCGAATTGGAGGGATAAAGGCGGCGATCCACTTTATACTTATTGCGGAAACGCGCGAGTCAGACCCGCCGGAAACTCTATGCTGGACGCTACCGATCAAGCGACATTTCTCGCCATACGCGAGCTCAAACGGTCGATCCAAGAGTCAAATAAGCCGCTTGTCCTATGGGTAGGTGCGGGCGCAAGCAAATGGCTTGGTTACCCGCTGTGGAAGGAGGTCGCACTTGACCTGAGGAAAGACTTTTTTAAATACGTCGCTACCTTTGACAATGCCGGAGCCCTCAAACTAATCGACGCGGGCTCCTTTCCTAGATTTTTCCAACAGTGTCGCGACCTCGACCACGCACGCTACCACCGATTCCTGAGCGACAGCTTTCTACCCCGACCCGATACTCCCATATATCTGCGGTTTACCCAAGCCCTCGGAAGAATCGCGCCGCTACACATCCTGACAACCAACGTAGACGAGTCAATCGAACAAAGATTTCCCGGGGCCGCAGTTTTTCAGCGGTCCGACATTAGCGGCTGTCTAAAGCAACTCCAGGACGGCAACCCGTTTATTGCTAAGCTGCACGGCTCTCGAAGCTCGATCGAGTGCACAGTGTTTACTGACGAAGACTACGAGAAACTCAAGGCCGATACGGGTTATGTCAACACTCTGAAGGTTATCTTTGCAACAGCGACCGTCGTGTTCCTTGGCTACAGCGTCAGCGATCAATACTTAATTGATCTTCTCTCAGACAATGAGCGGGACATGAGTCTATTTGGCGCAGGGCCCCATTTTGTGGTGAGCACCGCCTTCAAGGAAACTCCATCAGTTCGCCGAATAAGCTACTCGCTGAAACGCTTCCCAGACCACCGTACTGCACTGACCGTACTAGACATCGTCCTGCAGGTCGAAGCGAGAAAAAGCGAACTGGCCGCGCGCCCTGTAGCCAGGGCAGAAGAGACGGGTGAGGGCAGGCGGACGTTCGGGGCCAAGACGGCATATTTCATCTCGGACTTCATGCCCCCCGGAACCTGGACTAACTCACTAACGCTTGGGTTCAAGAACAACGCCGACGTAGATTCCGAACTGACCACGGGCTTAGGCTTCACGGTCGACGAAGTCCTATTCCGCGAGTCAACTGCTCCGCACGACCTCATCGTCGGTCTCATATGTTTTGACGTCGTCTGTTTGCCGCTCACAGCGATCGATAGGGTCTTTATGCTGATAGGAGATTCCCTATGGCCGCTAGTAGAGACCGGTTCGATTGGGTTCATTCATCTGCAACATGAGCCGGCTTTCGTGTCTGCTAAGGGCGCCCTGACCGGCGATGTCGGACTTGTCACAATGTCATCCTCAACCGGAGACCCACAATCCGCAGGGGAACTTCTGCGGCGGGTGATCAAACCAAATCCCGGCAAAGAAACGGAGGGAGAGAAACTCATTTCAGATGTGGAGTCGCGGATCATTCCGTTCACCGAGGCTGACAAGATAGAGTTAGCGAATCTAGTTCGTGCATCGTTCATGATGCCGGAAGTATCGCGCCTACTTGGCATCGGCGAAGCCATTCTGCCAACTCAAATTCCGACTTGGCTCAGGTTTCCATGCCTGCGGATGGCGCACCTCGTTCACACCGGTGCTATTTGTGACCATTTTGGTATTCAAGCAGCCAAGATACCTTTCGGCGGCGTGCGGCTAACAAGCGCAGCATTCGGCGTGCAGTCATCTGCGGAATCAGCCGACCATTACGCTAGCTATGTTCTCTCGCAGAGATTTAACACCGATGTTGGGGCCGCCCTCATTGCTCAGCCCGCGATCCTTCAGACGATCCTGCGGTTCCGCGACACCGCTGAGGGCGAGGCATTCCGCAGAGAGGTTCGTGATCAACTTCTAGCAAACGCGGCGAGCGAATTTTCCGCTTCGATTAATGCCGGACTCAAGAAGAACATTCCAATCCCGGTTCTGGAGAAGGCACGCGACAAGCTCTCCTCTCTCCTCACCGAAAACGTCTCGATTTCTCCAGTTCCGGCCGTTTGGGCAAATTCCCTTCGCTCCGACGACACGACGCGATTCTGGCGTGCCAAGTCCCGATCTATATTGTTAGACTTAGCGAAGCAGCGTGGTATCCGCGGTGACGACCCGTGCATCTGCGGCTCCGGGGACAAGTTCCGGCTCTGTTGCTTGGCCCCCTTGCGAGATTAGTGAGGAGCCCTCAGGCGCGGGTGCCCCACTCATCGCGTTCTTTGCGATGAGTGGGATGCCGCGAGCGTTCCCACTTCCTCCATCTGACGCCTGACCTTTTTTCATCACAAACCAATTGTGTCCCCAATCACAGACATCCCACCCGCATTGCGCGACAATGAAGATCTGATTGGCCAGCGTAGAAGTGTGTCCGTCTCCAGAGACGGTCCTCGACGCCGCCCGAAAGCCATCTCCAGCGCTCTTTGAAAATCGAAACTCTGAACAAAGCCGAAGGAATCTGTCCGATTGAAGAGCCGGAACCCGAGCCAAAAATCCCAAAGACTGTAGGCGTAGAGCTAAGTCCTTATTCCGGAATACTTTGATTTAAGTCCTTATTTTTCAAAGACCAAATGGAAAAATTTCCGCTAACCCCATGATTCCTATAGGCAGGGGGGGAGGGGGGTAGGGGTACTAACCAATAAATACCCCCTGAACAATAAAGCAGCAACAATCGAGAAGGGCCCCCGGGAGACTCCATCACTTCCCCCAAAGGGCGAGGCTCGGCCCGAGCCCACTGGGGCCTTACTGAGAACTGAGAGCTGCCTACGCGAACCGAACCTTAACATCCGGCCCCTTGTCCAAATGGATGCTGTCGACAAATCGAACCAGTCCGGTCTTTAAAGTCAGAATCACCGAAGAAGTCCGCGTCCCTTCGCCAAAGAAACGGACGCCTTTCAGCAGCGCGCCTTCGGTCACGCCGGTCGCAGCGAAGATCATCTGTTTCCCCGGAGCCAGGTCTCCCGCTTCATAAATTTGTGTCTTCTCTTTAATCCCCATCTTCGCAATGCGCTCTTCCAACTCCGGCTTGTCGATCACCAGCCGTCCCAGCATGTATCCATTCAGGCAGCGGATCGCAGCCGCCGTAATCACGCCTTCCGGCGCGCCTCCCAGTCCCATGACTGCGTGCACCCCAGTTCCCATCACCGCCGCGGCAATGCCCGCCGAGAGATCGCCGTCGCCAATCAGCTTGATGCGCGCGCCCGCCTTGCGAATATCGGCGATCAGCTTCTCGTGCCGCGGACGATCGAGCACGACCACCACCAGATCCTCCACTCCGCGATGCATCCGCCGCGCGATGTTTTTCAAATTGACGGCTACCGGAGCGTCCAGTTCCACCGCGTTCTTGCATGATGGCCCCACGACGATCTTTTCCATGTAGCAGTCGGGAGCGTGCAGCAACCCGCCTTTTTCCGAAGCCGCCAGCACCGTGATCGCTCCCGGCGCGCCGGTGGCGCACAGGTTCGTACCCTCCAGCGGATCGACCGCGATGTCGACCTGCGGAACCTCGCGACCGTCCGGATACGGGCCACCGACCTGCTCGCCGATATAAAGCATGGGCGCGTCGTCGCGCTCGCCCTCGCCGATCACAATTGTGCCGCGCATCGGGACCGTGTCCATCGTCTTGCGCATGGATTCCGTGGCCACCTGGTCGCTCAGCGGACGGTCGCCTTGGCCCATCGTGCGCGCCGACTCGATGGCCGCGTTCTCCACCACGCGCAAAAATTCCAGCGCCAGATCGCTCTCAAGATTCTCCCCAAAATTCTTCGCGTGCGGTTCGAGACGGGTTTGGGTTGCCATCAGTGCCTCCGGAATACGAATGCGCCTTGCAATATATCTCCTTCGGAGCCGAGATGGAAGTGCAAGCGTCGCAGAAATGCTTTGAAGGGCGCGGCTTCAGAGCCTGCCCTGAGCGGAGCCGAAGGATGCCGCAACCCGATCCAGGAAACGTGGGCTTCAGCCCCTGAGGTGAACGGCTCAGACTCTACAAAACGGCCCCGCCCTCATGCAATGAATTTCCGGGACAGCATTTCAGCCCGGCTCGACCGCTGGCTCTTTGCCGCAGACCCAGAGCCAGTATCCTCAACGGCCAGAACGTCTGCTAATCTTTCCTCATGACCACTGAACCCACGACCCCTGAATTAACGACCTCTGCAATAACGGCAAAAGACCGCAAAGAACCTGCGTTTCTCTTCTCCGAGAAGCAGGTTGCGGAAAAAAGTGAACTTGCCCGGCGTTTTCTGGACAATCGCACCCGTCTCAATGAAAACGTCGACAAAGCAGGCAACTTCCTCGTCAAACGCTTTTACAACCTGGATCACAACACTTACCTTGAAGGCGCTCTGCCCGCGAAATACAAGGAATTGATGGGGGTGATCGCCTCCGCCTGTTTGCGTTGCGACGACTGCATTTACTACCACGTGATCCAGTCCTATCGCCTGGGCGTGACGCGCGCCGAGCAGGAAGAAGCAATCAACGTGGCGCTGGTGACAGGCGGCAGCATAGTGATTCCGCACATCCGGCGAGCGTACGAGTTGCTGACGGAACTCTATGGCTGACGGGTATAGGGATGCGGGATTTCCTCGTTCGACAGATTGGGCTTCAGCCTCAGAATGCCTCAATCCCGGTCACGCTAGCCCCGATAATTAGTGTGTGGATGTCGTGCGTGCCTTCGTAGGTCTTTACGCTTTCGAGGTTCATAAGATGGCGCATGATGGGGTAATCGTCGGCCACGCCGTTTGCTCCCAGAATATCTCGCGACAGGCGGGCGCACTCCAGAGCCATCCAGACGTTATTTCTCTTCGCCATCGAGATGTGCTGGTGCTGCACTTTTCCGGCGTCTTTCAATCGGCCGACCTGCAGCACGAGTAGCTGCGCCTTCGTGATCTCGCCGATCATCCAGGCGAGTTTCTCCTGCACGAGTTGATGCGAGGCGATGGGTTGATCGCGGAATTGTTTCCGCAATAACGCATACTGCAGCGCGCAGTCGTAACACGCCATCGCTGCGCCCACCGCGCCCCACGCGATTCCATAGCGCGCCTGATTCAAGCACATCAGCGGAGACTTCAATCCGTTCGATCCCGGCAACAGGTTCGACTCGGGGATCCGCACATCCTGCAGCGACAAGCCTGACGTCACCGAAGCGCGCAGCGACCATTTCCCGTGAATGTCATCGGCCTTGAATCCAGGGCGGTCGGTCTCAACCAGAAATCCGCGTATCTTATCCCCTTCATCTTCAACCTTCGCCCAGATGACGGCCACGTCGGCGATCGTGCCCGAGGTGATCTACATCTTTTCGCCGTTCAGCACATATTCTTTTCCAACTTTGCGAGCGCGCGTTGTCATGCCGCCCGGATTCGATCCGAAGTCCGGTTCGGTCAATCCGAAACAGCCGAGCTTTTCGCCTTTCTGCAGCGCGGGCAACCAGGTGTTTTTCTGCTCGTCGCTGCCGAAGGTGTAGATCGGATACATCACCAGCGCCGACTGCACGCTGACAAACGAGCGCAAGCCGGAATCTCCGCGCTCCAGTTCCTGCGTGACCAGGCCGTATTCGACGTTCGACATGCCGGCGCAGCCATAGCCGTCGAGCGATGCGCCGAAGAATCCCAGATCGGCCATCGGTTTCACCAGTTCGCGCGGGAAGCGGCCAGCGCGGTTGCATTCCTCGATGATCGGCACGAGATTGTCTTCGATGAACTGGCGCGCCGTGTCGCGCACCAGGCGCTCGTCGTCGTTCAGCAACGTATCGAAATCGATGAAATCCACACCACGGAATTTGATGGCCGGCATTACGTCTCACCCCACAAAGTCAGCAGACAGCGAACGGGAAACAATTCAAAGTAGCAGAGCGGCGGGGAAGTCAGCAACGCGAAGAAATACTTGGTCTCCTAATCTGTTTTTATTAGAGACACAGCTTCCCGCGAACCGATAATATGTCGCAACCTGGGGTGCAGGCTCTTATGTGAGCCGCGGGAACCTGGCATGTCTGCTACCGGAAATTCTGTGGGCCGAGTACTGTCGCTGCTGATCAGCTTCCTTGCCGTGTCCGCGACTTATCTTTACGCGTTCCCGCAAGCGAATGTCCTGTACGCCGGAGTGGTGTTACTGCACGCTGTTGCTGGCGTCGTGGCTTCAGTCTGGCTGCTGCTGTGGATCGTGCGCTCGTGGCGTCAGGGTGAACCGCTGGTTCGCATCGGAATGGTTTTGCTGTTCCTCGGCGCAATCCCAGGACTGGCGCTGATTTACACCGGAGCGCTGAGCACGGAGCGGCGAAACGTCTATATCCACATCGGCTTGAGCTTTCTCGGCGCCGGTCTGATCGCCGCGGCCCACATGGGCAATCGCGGATGGCTGCCTCGTCATGCCGCTCTCCGCGTTGCCGCTGTGCTCGGTGTTCTTGCGGTGCTGGCGCCCGGTGCCTACTATCTCCGCGAAACTCGCTGGAGCCGGCATGGGCGCATTGAAAATCCCGCGCTGCCGCCTGCCACGATGAACGGGGAAGGCGACGGCCCCAACGGCCCGTTTTTCCCTAGTTCCGCACAGGTGTATGGCAGAGAAACAATTCCCAGCAAGTTCTTCATGGAATCGGAATCCTGCAAGCGCTGTCACGAGGACATCTACAACCAGTGGAACAGCTCGGCCCACCATTTTTCATCGTTCAACAATCAGTGGTATCGCAAGGCGATCGAGTACATGCAGGATACGATCGGCACCAAGCCTTCAAAATGGTGCGGCGGATGCCATGACCCGGCCGTGCTCTGCGCCGGCAAGATGGATACACCCATCAAACAGATCGTGCACACGCCCGAAGCCCAAGCCGGACTCGGCTGCATGATGTGCCATTCCATCGCCGACGTGAAAAGCACGATGGGCCAGGGCGATTTCTATCTCGAGTATCCCAAGCTGCACGAACTCGCGGCCAGCAAGAATCCGTTGGTTCGCGGCTTGCACGACTTCACGATCAAGTTGAATCCGGAGCCGCACCGCCGCGTGTTCCTCAAGCCGTTCATGAAATATCAGACGGCGGAGTTTTGTTCCTCCTGCCACAAGGTGCACCTCGACGTGCCGGTCAACAGCTACCGCTGGTTTCGCGGTTTCAATGAATACGACAACTGGCAAGCGAGCGGCGTTTCCGGAGAGGGCGCGCGCTCGTTCTACTATCCCGCAAAGCCCCAGCAGTGCGCCGATTGCCACATGCCGCTCGAACCCTCCAACGACATGGGGAACGTCGCGGGCAAAGTGCACTCCCACCGTTTCCCCGCTGCCAACACCGCGCTCCCCACCGCAAACGAAGATATCGCGCAGTTGAAAGCCACCGAAGATTTCCTTGCCAGCGGAGCTCTTACGCTGGATATTTTTGCGCTCTCGCCCGCCAGCGCCGCATTGAAGGCCGCCCCATTGAAAGCAGGAGCCGTCGCCGAACATGAGCTCGCAACCACCTTCGCCGTGGGAGAAGAAGCGGAATCTAAAATCACGCCCGGCTCCAACGGTGAGGCCGTTGCTCCCGTCACCGCGCCCGTCACCGCTCCTCTTGACCGCGTGCAGCCCGCCGTTCGTCGCGGCGACACCGTCCGCATCGATGTTGTGGTGCGCACCAAACGCGTCGGACATTTCTTTCCCGGTGGCACCGTCGATGCCTACGACACCTGGCTCGAACTTAAAGGTGTCGACGATAAAGGCCAGACGATTTTCTGGAGCGGCATGGTCGAGGACAACGGCAAGGGCCCAGTCGAAAAGGGCGCGCACTTCTATCGCTCGCTCCAGGTGGACGCGCACGGCAACCCGATTAACAAGCGCAACGCCTGGGCCACGCGCGCCGTTGTGTACGTGCGGCTGGTTCCGCCCGGCGCCGCCGACACGGTGCATTTCCGCATGAAGGTTCCGGAGAAAACGGGCAATAAAATTACCTTGACCGCGCGACTCTGCTATCGCAAGTTCGCGTGGTGGAATACGCAGTTCGCGTTTGCCGGTGAACGCGATAACGAGCGCGATAACAGTCAATCCAAGTCCGGGGCCGCAACAGCCTCAGTTACGCCCGACCGCGTTACTCCCGACTACGACGATTCAAAATTTACGTTTACCGGATCGCTCCACGGCGTTTCCGCGAGGTCCGAGAAAATTCCCGATTTGCCGATCGTTGCGGTGGCGGAAAACGAAATGGCCCTCGACGTTTTGCCCGCGAACGCCCCCGCGCCGCAAGCCAAAATCCAACTCGCGAAAAAAGACTGGCAACGCTGGAACGATTACGGCATCGGCCTCTTGCTGCAAGGCGATCTGAGAGCCGCGCAGGCTGCCTTCGAAAAAGTCACCGAGATCGATCCGCAAAATCCCGATGGCTGGGTGAACATCGGACGCGCCGCCCTGCAGGAAGGCGACGTTGCCCGCGCCCGCACCGTGCTTGAGAAAGCGCTGGCCATCAACCCGAAGCTGGCGAGAACCAATTTCTTCTATGGATCGCTTCTGAAATCCACGGGAGACTACGAGCAGGCCGCCGCGCATTTCCAAATCGTGCTCGCCCAATATCCCCGCGACCGCGTGGCGCTGAACAATCTCGGGCGCGTACTTTTTCTGCAGAGGAAATATGCGGACGCTGTGAAAATCCTGCGGCAGGTGCTCGCCGTCGATCCCGAGGATTTGCAGGCGCACTACAACCTCATGCTCTGCTACAACGGTCTCGGTGACGAAAAAATGTCCAAAGAGCACCAGGCCCGCTATCTGCGCTTCAAGGCCGACGAAGCGTCGCAAGCCATCACCGGCCCCTATCGCCAGCTCAATCCCGAAGACAACAATGAACGCCAGAGTATCCACGAGCACACGTCAGTCCCGCTGCCAATCCGGAACAACCTACCAGCGAAGCGCCTAGCCGCAAGCGCCAGCACGACCGGGGTCCGCAAGTGATGCTCTCTTGGAAAAGAAAATCCACCAAGGAGACACCCTTCGACTGCGCTCAGGGCAGGCTCCGGTACGGAGCCAAACCGCTCTTAGCTCTTAGCCTTTGGCCTTTAGCTAAAAGCGAAGAGCTAAAAGCCAAGAGCGCATTCCTCCCTGACTCTGTGTCTCCGTGGTGGGTGTTGCCTTTGCTGCTCATCGCGTCAAGCCTCTTCGCGCGGGCACAAACCATCACCTTCCGCGACATCACCGTCGAGGCCGGCATCCGTTTCACCCACAACAACGGAGCTTTCGGGAAGAAATGGCTCCCAGAAACCATGGGCCCCGGTTGCGCGTTCATCGACTACGACAACGACGGCTGGCCCGACATCCTGCTCGTCAACGGCCAGGACTGGCCCGGTCATCCACCCCATCTCGCCAAAACCGGGCGCGATGGGGACCCCGGCCACGCCAAGAGCGGCGCGACCACATTGAAGCTCTACCACAACAACCATGACGGCACTTTCACCGACGTGACCAAGTCCGCGGGACTCTGGGGCCCGAACGAGTTCTCCACCGGTGCCGCTTGGGTCGATTACGATCGCGACGGCAAACTCGATCTCGTCGTCGCCAACTATGTGCAGTGGTCCGAACAGACCGATCTCTACTGCACGCTCGATGGCTTGCACAAGTCCTACTGCACGCCCGAATCGTATAAGGGAACGTCGGCGCGCCTCTGGCACAATCTCGGCAACGGCAAGTTCGAAGACGCCACCCATCAAGCCGGACTTTACGATCCAACCTCGAAGGGTCTCGGTGTCGCCATTCTCGACTACAACAACGACGGATGGCCTGACATCCTGATCGCCAACGACACGCAGCCCAACAAGCTATACCTGAACAAAAAGAACGGCACCTTCGAAGAGCGCGCGGTTTCCGCCGGCATCGGCTTCAGCGAAGATGGGGTGGCCCGCGCCGGCATGGGCGTTGATGCCGCTGACTATGACCGCTCCGGCGGCGCCAGCCTGATCATTACAAACTTTGCCAACCAGATGCTCGCGCTTTACCACAACGAAGGCAACGGCCTGTTCGTCGATGAAGCTCCGCGTTCGGAAATAGGCCGCGCGACGCTTTTGACGCTCGGTTTCGGCTGCTTTTTCTTCGATTACGATAACGACGGCTGGCAGGACATCTTCGTCGCCGACGGCCACATCGAAGACCAGATCGAGAGCGTGCAGAAGCGCGTCAGCTACGCCGAGCCTCCGCATCTGTTCCGCAATCTGGCGAACGGCAAGTTTGAGGAGGTCACGGACAAAGTTACGAACAAGGTCGGGAGCGCATTTGCCGCTCCGAAAGTTGCACGCGGCGCCGCCTACGCCGATATCAACAATGACGGCGCCCTCGACGTCCTCGTCATGACCAACGGCGGCCCGGCACATCTCTACCTCAACCAGGGCGGCACGAACCAGAGCCTGCGCATAAAACTCACCGGGACAAAATCCAACCGCGACGGCATCGGCGCCATCGTCCGCGTCAGCGCCGGAAGCGACAAACAGTGGCTCACCATGAAGAGCGGCTCCAGTTATCTTTCGCAAAGCGAATTGGTGCTGACCTTCGGCATGGGATCGAAAACCAAAGCCGACACCGTCGAAATCGACTGGCCCAGCGGGCAAGTGGACAAGCTCTCAGACATTGCAACCGGGCAGACCATCACCGTCCAAGAAGCCAAAGGCGTGATCGCTTCGCGGCCGTACGGCAAGAAATAGCGCTGTCACTCTGGATCGGGCTCCAGCGTGTTCCGTTGAAAATCGCCTCAACCACGTGAGAGCAGGCGCGATGGGTATACAATCTCTACCGATTTCGAAGCCGAGAATTTCCGGCTTGATTTTCTCTTAGGATGCCAGGAGAAGACGGGATTTTGCTCAACTTTGCCGGACTGGCCACGAATTACGGAATCAAATCGCGCACCCGCGGCTTGGGAAGAGTAATGGTCTTTCTGGTCCTCGTTGCATTTTCGTGGCGCGCACGGGCCCAGGAAAATCGCGATGCGCCGATGGAAGACAAGCTGTTAGCGATAATGAACCAGGCGCGAGCGAACGCGAACATGCCGCCACTTACGGCTGACAAGCGGCTGAATGAGGCGGCTGCCATGCACGCGACTGAGTTCGCACAGAATGGTCGGATGGCCGATCAATTCGAGGGTGAACCGAGCCTGCTCGAACGGCTCCGGCTGGCGCAAGCGCCATGTGCTTCCGCAGGTGAGATCATGTTGACGGCGAGGGACTTGGACCATGTGCCCGAGGAGTTGGTGCGCAATGACACGATCAAGCAGGTGCTGCTGAATCCCAAGTTTTCGATGGCAGGATTCGCGGCGATACAGAGCGGATCGCAGCTCTTTATTGTGGCCAACCTGGCGCGACCGTTCCAATCGCTCACGATAGACGAGGTCGAGACCTTGATCGCGGATGCGGTGCAGCGCTTGCGGACGGACAACAAACTGGTGCCTTTCAAGGTCATTCCGATGCGGCAACTGCGCGGGCTGACCTGCGAAATGGCGAAGAAGGACTCGCTGAAAGTCCAGCCCGTGAATCCCTATGTGGGTTACATCGGAACCCCTTCCCAGCATGTCCGAAATTTCGTGTTCACCACCTTTGATCCAGGGACATTGCCCGCCAATGTGCACGCAGCGGGGGATGACCCTAGAATCAACTCCATGTCGGTCGGCGCCTGTTTCGGCAGCAGCCCGACTTATCCCGCCGGTACGTATTGGATCTACCTGATGTTTTATCGGAAGTAGGACCGGCGAGTTCGAAGCCGAGCTGACAACGGACCGCTCAACGCTTCCCGTAGCTTCGAGCTACCGGCAGAATTGCAGAGAGAACGATTTGATCGGATACACGATGCTCAAAACTAAGCGCAAGTTTGCCCTCACTCTCGCCCTCATTCCCACCTTCTTGCTTGCCTGGCTGGGTGCTGCAGATCCCCAGCGGAACCCCCAGGAAGCGGCGCGCCTCAACAACATCGGCGTCGCTTACATGAACCAGCAGCTCTTTGAAAAAGCTTTGAAGACGTTCGAAGAAGCGGCTGCCAACGATCCGGCGTTAGAGGTGGCGACCGTCAATCGCGGAGTGGCGCTGCTCAACCTGCAGCGCGGCGACGAGGCGAAGGCGCTGCTTGAAAAGGCCTCCAAAAGCAATCCCAAAGATGCCCACGCCTGGTACAACCTTGGCCTCTATTACAAGAATTCTACCGACGCGGGCCGGGCCGTCGATGCGTTCCGCCGCATCACTGAAATCGATGCGAACGACGCCGACACCTGGTACTTCCTTGGATCTACCTACGCGCAACTCAAGCAATTTCCGGAAGCGATCGACTCCTTCGAGCACGCATTGAAGATCGACCCGCACCACGCCTCCGCCGAGTTCGGACTGGCGCGGGCCTACCAGCAATCCGGGCAAGCCGACCCCGCCCACGAAGCGATGAAGAAATTCCAGTACATCACGCAAAACAAGTTTGGCTCGCCCATCAGCCCGGCGTATGGCGAACAGGGAAAGTATTCGCGCGCGGAGGAGTCGCCGGTGGCGGTGGAGAAGGTGGCAGCGGCGATTCCGGTGAAGTTTGTGGATGTTACGCAAAGCGCCGGACTGCTCTTGAAGCCATCGGTACTGGGACCCGATGATCCGGCCTTATTCCTCGGTCCCGGTGCGTGCTTTCTCGATTACGACAATGACGGTCGAATTGACGTACTCCTTGCCGACAATGGGCCAGAAGGAGGGCTGGTCCTCTTCCACAACCTGGGCGGAAAGTTCGAGGACGTGACTAAGAAAGCCGGTCTCGATCCCACCATGCACGCGATCGGGTGCACGACTGGCGATTACGACAACGACGGCTTCGTTGATATCGCGCTGACCGTGAACGGTCGAGTGCTCTTGCTGCACAACGAGAAAAATGGAACCTTCAAGGACGTGACCCAGGCAGCGGGGATCAGGACCAGCGGCTTTGCGCTGGGCTTGACCTTCGTCGACTACGACCACGACGGCGACCTTGATCTATACGTTACAAAACTGATTCCGGTGATGGAGCCGGAGACACTGAAGGATGTCTGGTCTGAAACCGTGCCGCCCGTCGGTGGCAACGTGATGTGGCGTAACAACGGGAACGGAAGCTTCACAGCCGTACCAGAAGTGGGCCTGGCTGGCAATACCGGCAGCATTGCGGCCGTCGGGACAGACTACAACAATGATCGGGCGGTGGATATAGTACTGACCGGCGGGCCAAGAGGAGCGACAGTCTTCGAAAATCCGCGCGAAGGGATGTTCAAGGTCCAGGAATTATGGCCTGAGCGTGGGCCCGAGCGGGCAATCGGACTCGCCGTTCTCGATTTCGATCACGACGGATGGATGGATCTCGCCTTTACGCACAGCACTAATCCGGGTCTGACACTGTGGCGCAATAACCACGGCAAGAGCTTTGAGCAAGTCGACTTTCCTTCGCCTAACTGGGCCCGCGCCTACGGAATCGCCGCCATCGACTACGACAACGACGGATGGGTCGATCTCGTCGCGGTCGGCGAAACGAAAGACGGCAAGGGCGAAGTTCGCCTCTTTCGCAATCTCGGGCCCGACGGATTCAAAGATGTCACCACTGAAACTGGGCTCGACAAGATTCAGCTCAAAGAGCCGCGCGCCATCATCGTGGGCGACTACGACAACGACGGCGCTGCCGATCTTCTGATCACGCAAAATCACGGCCCTGCTGTGCTGCTCCACAACGAAGGTGGTAACAAGAACAACTCGCTGCGTCTCGCGCTCAAGGGCCTGAACGATAACAAGAGCGCCATCGGCACGAAGGTGGAAGTCTTTTCCGCTGGGCTGCGGCAGAAGTTCGAAGTGTACGGTTCCTCCGGCTACCTCGGGCAGAACTCGCCCTACCTGACCATCGGCCTCGGACAAGCGAAAGTTGCCGATGTCGTCCGCATGACGTGGCCGACCGGCGTTCTGCAGGATGAAATCGAAGTCGCCGCCAACAAGCCGCAGACCTTTACTGAAATGGACCGCCGCGGCAGTTCCTGTCCAACGCTCTTCGCCTGGGATGGCACGCACTACCAGTTCGTCGGCGATATGCTCGGCGCAGGCGTCGTTGGACACTGGATCGCGGCGAGCGAAGGCAAAGTCGTCCGCAATATTGCTCGTCCTACCGAATCCATTAAGCTCGATCGCGATTCGCTCCGCGAAAAAGACGATTCCCACCCTTCCCAGAACCAGGGAAGGATGGGGCACCCAATGCTGAGTTTCCGCTTCATGGAGCCGCTCGAAGAGTCCGTTTACCTCGATCAGGTGCAATTGCTCGCCGTCGATCATCCCGCCGACGTTGACGTTTATCCCAACGAATATTTCGCGAGCAATCCACCGTACCCGCCGTTCAAGGTTGTGTTCAGCCGCGACGCGCGTCCGCCCGCCGGTGCATGGGACGAGCACGGGCACAACGTGCTTCCCGATTTGCTCGCGCATCGCTATTTTGGCGACTTCAAAGTGCTTTCATTCCAGGGATTCACCGAGCCGCACAGCCTGGAACTCGATCTCGGCGAGCCCTACCGCGGCGGCCCGCTGTGGCTGCTGATGCATGGCGAGATCGAATATTTTTCCGCGACGAGTATGTACGCGGCCGATCAAGCGCGCTTGCGGCCGTTCGCTCCGTATGTCGAAGCGCAGGTCCCGAACGGAAACGATGGAAAAGCAAAATGGGTCCGCGTTGTCGATGACATGGGATTCCCCGCGGGCGGCGCGCGCACCATGACCGCCGATCTCAGCGGCAAACTTCCGCCGGGCACGCGGCGTATTCGCATCACCACGAATCTGCAGATTTATTGGGACAACATCCTAATCAGCCGGACTAGCCAACATCAAAGCGCGCGCCTTACGCCGGTACCGCTGACGCGCGCCGAGCTGAATTTCCACGGATTTCCGCTGAAGATCGAAGGCCAGCCGCCGGGCAACGTGAAATACATTTACGAAAAGGCCAGCGCCACCGGCCCATATACGCGGCCCGCAGGCGCTTACACGCGCTATGGCGATGTGCGTCCGCTGCTCGAATCGATCGACGATAAGTTTGCCGTCTTCGGATCGGGCGATGAAGTTGCGCTCGATTTCGATCCGGCGAAGCTGCCCGCCCTGCCGCGCGGCTGGGTGCGCGACTATTTCTTCGTCGCCAACGGATACGAAAAAGATATGGACTTCTACGCCTACAGCGGCGATACGGTTGATCCGCTGCCATTCCGCGACATGGAGACGTATCCGTATCCCGGAAAGTCGTTTCCCTCCGATGCCGAGCACCTGAACTACCTGCTCGAATACAACACCCGGTTTATGTCGGGGAATGAGGCCAGCGGATACTCATTCCAATACCCCAAGTGACGACATCGCAATGGGAGAGTCGGCTTCGCCGGAGATCGCGCTACAATCACACCGCATGCGGGCCGGCCAGATTATCATTTTGTGGATCGCCTTCACCGGCCTGCTGTCAGCGCAGACCGAGACACAAGGCCCGATGGGACCTCCGGCAAAACTGCCGCCTGCTCGCATTGAAAAGAAATCGCCGGCGCCTAAACTCACCGCCCCCGTTCCCGTTTTTCGGGACATCGCGGCCCAGGCTGGCCTGACCGCCTCCCACATCTCCTCGCGCGACAAACACTATGTCATCGAATCCATGAGCGGCGGCATCGGCCTGTTCGATTGCGACAACGACGGCAAACTCGATATCGTGATGGTGAACGGCTCGACTGTCGAGCGCTATAAGCAAGGCGGCGATCTTCTGGTTACGCTCTGGCATCAGGACGCCGATCTCAAGTTTACCGACATTACCGAGAAGGCTGGACTCACGCGCAAAGGTTGGGGCATGGGCGTCGCCGTCGCCGACTACGACAACGACGGCAACCTCGATCTCTTCGTCACCGGCTACGGAGGCAACGCGCTTTATCACAACAAAGGCAATTGCACTTTCGAAGATGTCACCGACAAGGCTGGAGTGCGCGGGGGCGGCTTCTCCACGGGCGCGGCCTGGGCAGACTACGACCGCGACGGCAACGTCGATTTATTCGTCTCACGATATGTTCACGTGGACATGAACGACTTGCCTGAGTTCGGCTCGACCAAGTTTTGTCACTTCAAGGGCGTTCCCGTGCAGTGTGGCCCCTGGGGCATGGAGGGCGAGACCGATCTGCTCTACCACAACCGCGGCGACGGCACGTTTGAAGAAGTTTCGAAAAAAGCCGGTGTCGACGATCCCGAAAAATACTACGGACTGACCGCGACCTGGGGCGACTACGACAACGACGGCTGGCCCGCTCTGTTCGTCGCCAACGACACCACTCCCAACCGTCTCTACCACAACGATCGCAACGGCACGTTTACGGACGAAGCCATGGTTGCAGGCGTAGCGATGAACGGCGAAGGTCAGGCGCTCGGCTCCATGGGCGCGACTTGGGGCGACTACGATCACAGCGGACGCCTCTCGATATTCGTCACCGAATTCGCCGATCAGCCCAACACGCTTTATCGCAACCAGGGGCCGCGAGGATTCGAAGATGTCGCCATGCAGTCGCATCTCGGCCAGCCCAGCTTGCCGTTCCTCGGCTGGGGAACCACGTTCTTCGACATGGACAATGACGGCTGGCTCGATCTGTTCGTGGCCTGCGGACACGTCTATCCGCAAATGGACAACGTGAAGGGAAGCGCCGGCTATGCCGAGCCGATGCTATTGCATCGCAACTTGCGCGACGGAACGTTCGAAGAAGTTTCGAAGGCGGCCGGGCTGGCGGATATGCCGCTGAAATCCCGGCGGGGAGCTGCTTTTGGTGACATCGCCAATAACGGCAACGTCGATATCGTCGTACTCAATGTTGGCGAGCCGCCATCGCTGTTGCTCAACACCAATAAAATCCCGAACCACCGTGTGCTCTTCCATCTGGTTGGAACCAAAAGCAACCGCGCCGCGATCGGCGCGCGCGTCACCATTCAAGCCGGAGGAATGACGCAATTCGACGAAGTGCGCGGCGGTGGCAGTTATCTTTCGCAGAACGATCTGCGTCTTCATTTCGGCCTGGGATCGGCGGCGAAAATCGACTCCGTCGAAGTACGCTGGCCCTCCGGCAAGGTCGAAGCATTGAAAGACGTTCCAGCGGACAAGATCTACACCATCGTGGAAGGGCAGGGCATCCAAGGCTCCGCGCCTTTCAACGACCTGCCCGCTCACTTGCCGTAGTTTTTCGGCAATGCTTTCGCCAACTCTTTCCATCCCACCAGCACGAATCCCTGCTCCTTCAGAAACTGCCGGAACTCTGGGCTCTTGACCATGTCCAGATCGTGTTGCCGCCATGCGGCGCCCCAATCGGGATGATCGTAGGTCGCGCCCCGCATCTCTTCGTCGTTGTACGCAAGATGCACAATGACCTGGTATACGCCCGGATCAAGAGGCTCGAGTTGCTTCCGGTACCAGGAAGTCCAGTCCCGGGCGTCGATCCCCGGATCGATTTCGATGACCTTCTCAACGAGGACTTCTTCCGCAGGCGGCGATGTTCCCTCAGGTGCGTGAGTTCCCGCCTTCGCCTCCAAGATGGGCAGACCGTAAGTGTGGCCCATTTTCCGATAGACCTTGTACAGGTCGGTCGAGTCGAACAGTGCGCCCATGTGAGTGTCCAAATGCGTCAGATGAATGCCCGCAGACTGGGCGCGATCGATTTGCGCCCGCAGTTCGGTCTCAACCTCGGAAAGTTTGGCGTTTTGCGCAACGGCAGGTGTGTCGAGTGGAAGATACCCGTCCGCGTCCAGCAGGCTGGGTACCTTGTCTTTGGGGCTCACCGGTCCCCAGCGGAAACTCGTCCACTCGCTGTTGAGGGCCTGGTGAATGCCGACATCGGCGCCGGGGTGCTCCCTGGCCCACTTCACCACCTCGGGAAACCACGGGCAGGGCACAAGGATGCTGGCGGAAGTAATCCACCCGTTCTCGATCGCCTCAAACGTGGCCCGGTTGACGGAATGGTTCATGCCGAGGTCGTCGGCGTGAATCACCAGCAGGCGCGCAGAGGCGGGATAGCCCAGTCGCTCCTGGACGGTCTTTTCCTCTCGAGTCGTTTCTTGGACATTTTGGGCGAGGCTCTGCGCCAAACAGACAAAAAGGAACAGGAGTAGAAAACGCATTCTGTGGTTCATAACCGTAGACTCGCCTCCATCGAATTCCGCCGAATTTCTTGAGTTTTGCCAAAGCTCGGCAAGAATCGTTTTAATGCAGATATTTTTTCGTTGACAGAATATCTCTTCCGTATAGAATGCGAGAGGAATTTTGTGGATCTGCGGCAGCGTAGTTCTATTTGTCACCTCGCGAGCCACGAGTGAGCCTTTCCCCGGACCCCGTTATCTCCGCAGGATAATGGGGTTTTGTTTTGAGGACGCGAATGAGTTCAACTGCCAACCCGCCCGCTGACGGCCCGCGCCTGAGACGCTCACTCACGCTTTGGGACTTGATTCTTTACGGCATCATCGTGATTCAGCCCGTCGCACCCATGTCGGTGTTCGGCGTGCTCAGCGACCGCGGGCATGGGCACGTGGTTACGACCATCCTGATCGCCATGGTGGCGATGCTGTTCACGGCCATCAGCTATGGCCGCATGGCGCGCGCTTATCCGAGCGCCGGCTCGGCCTTCACCTATGTCGGTCAGGAAATCAATCCCGCTCTGGGTTATGTCACCGGCTGGAGCATGGTGATGGATTACATGCTCAATCCGATCATCTGCACGATCTGGTGCAGCCAGCAGGCGCATGTGTTTGCTCCCGGCGTGCCGTACTGGGCTTGGGCCGTCTTCTTTGCCCTGGTGTTTACCCTTCTTAACATTCAGGGAGTGAAAACCTCGGCTCGAGTGAACTCGGCGCTGGCGGCGGGGATGGGCGTGGTGATTGCAATTTTCTTTGTGGTCGCGGCGCGCTACATCTTTGGGCATCCCCACGACGGCGCAGGCTTCTACACGCGGCCCTTCTACGACCCCAGCCTGTGGAACACGAAGGCCGTGCTCGGAGGAACGTCGATCGCGGTGCTCACGTATATCGGTTTCGACGGCATCTCCACGCTCTCGGAAGAAGCGGAAAACCCGCGCCGCAATATTCTGCTGGCAACGGTGCTGACCTGCCTCGTGATCGGCATTCTGTCTGCCGTTGAGGTCTATGCCGCGCAGTTGATCTGGCCGGCGTCGCAGCCATTTCCGGACGTCGACACGGCCTTCGTTCACGTCGCCGGACGCGCCTGGAAGCCGATGTTTGGCATTATCGGCTTCACCCTGCTGGTCGCCAACTTCGGATCGGGCATGGGCGCGCAGATCGGCGCTGCCCGCCTGCTCTACGGCATGGGACGAAGCAACGCACTGCCGAAGTCCTTTTTCGGAGCGGTGGACGCGAAGCATCGAGTGCCGCGAAATAACGTGTTGTTTGTAGGTACAATCGCGCTGATTGGCGCGTTCGTGATGAGTTACGGTCTCGGCGCGGAGATGCTCAATTTTGGCGCGCTCATCGCCTTCATGGGCGTGAACGCTGCCGCTTTCGTGCGCTATGTGGTGCGTGATCGCAAGAGGACACTGTCGTTTATCGTGCCACCCATCCTCGGCTTCGTGATCTGCTTGTTGCTCTGGCTGAGCCTCAGCACTCCCGCCAAGATCGCGGGCAGCATCTGGATGGCAGCGGGAATCGCCTTCGGCGCCTGGAAAACACGTGGCTTCCGCGGAGACCTGGTCAACTTCGATCTGCCCCCGGACGAGTGAGGGAAGTCAGATTTTGTCATCCCTCGCTTCGCTCGGGACGACAACTCATACCAAATCTACTCCACGTTCCAACCGCTCACTTCGACGTCTGGCTTCGCCGCTCCCATCCTGCTGGCGCGATAGGTTGCTGTGATCTCCCGCTTTTCACCGGGCAGCAGCGAAATGTAATTGTCCTGCCAGACAACCGGCAGAATTTCCTCGCCGCCTTTTCCCTTGTCGAGCTTCAAGCGCACAAAAAACGCCAGGGACTTGCTGGGATTTTCCACGGTCACGCGCGTCACGGCGTCTTCGCGATTGCCGTTGCGCTCGCTGCGGCTCGATACAAGCAGCTTTACCTTTGGCAACTGCGCGAGCGAAGTGTAGTCCGCATACGACGCGGTCGGAGTCATGTACCAGTTCGATTTTGTCCAGTCGAGCGTTTCCGGCTTTGTCGAGAGCCAGTAGAAGTTCGACCCGACCAGCGTGCCGCTGCCATCGGTGACACGAAGATCGAGGAAGTATGCCGGCGACAGTCCCTCGATCTGTGGCAGCTCAAACACTTTCGCAGTGCTATCGGCCGCCGCATCGAGCGCACTGTCTTTGGAAAACTTCTGCGTTCCATCCAGATTGAACACCCGCGCCGCGAGCTTCAGTCCCTTGGCATCCACATATTGGCTGCTCACCAGCCACACCGAGTGGTCGTCGTATCCATAGACCGGGTCGAGCGTTTGCATCGCTTTCTTCGCGCCGAAATATCCGCCGCCCGGCCGCAAATAGTAGTCGTAGAGATGCCAGATCATCGAAGGCCACGCGTTATTCAGCATCCACTGGATGACGCCCGTCGAAGTGTATTTGTTGCGGCTGTAAGCCTCGTACATGGCGCGCACGCCTTCATAGGTCATGAGTTGAGATTTGCAAGTGAAGTCTTCGGCGCTGCCAGCCATTCCGTAGCGCGCATTCAGCGCGTCGGTAAATACTTGCATCGTCTTGAAGGCGCCGCCGCCCGCGTGGAAATTCCAGTATTCATCTACCGGCCCCTCCACCGTCCAAAGACGATCTTTGGGGACCATGCGCTCGACGCTCTCGATCGGCGGAACCGCTGGCCCCATGCTGGTTTCGGTGTTGAAGCCGTAGGCGCCGCCGCATCCGCCAGCGTTGCAGGGTTTTTCTGCCGCATGAAGATGCGGATCCGCCGTCCAGTACGAAGGCGCCACGTATTCATAAGGCCCAGTCATTTTCACGCCGCTTTCGCCCGTCACCGTGGTCGGCTTCGAGGTGGCCGAAGACACCACCGGATTTGGCCACCGCAGGTCGGCTTCAATCTTCAGATACATTTCTTCCACGTCCGGTGGAGGAGGATTGTCGCTGCCATTCAGCCACATCACCAGGCTCGGATGACTTCTCAGCCGGTACATTTGGTCGCGCAAAGAGGCCCCGGCGATCTCGAAGTCCTCATCTTTCCAGCTTCCCCAGTGCTCCCAGAAATCGCAGCAGCACCATCCGGCCATTACCAGGATGCCCTGCTGGTCGGCCATCTCAAAGAATTCCTCGGTCTCGATCTTGCCCTCCAGCCGGACCGTATTCAGTCCCATGTCGCGCACATAGCGGAACTCATCGGTGAGCCGCTCCGGGGTCTCGCGAAGCATCATGTCGGGCGTCCAGCCGCCGCCGCGAATCAGGATGTTCTTGCCATTGATCTTGAACAGGCGTTTCAAGCGATCCGGCGACTGCTCGGCGACTTCGGACGCGATCTCGCGAATGCCGAACTTCGTGTGGGACACGTCGGAAACCTCGCCGTTCACCTCCAGCGAAAGATGAAGCTCGTACAGGTTCGGCGTGCCCATCTGCGCCGGCCACCACAGCCGCGGATTGCTCAGGTTGAGCTGCGGATACTGGTCGGGCGAAAAGACCACGTCTTTCGACTCTCCCGCCGCCAGGTCGACCGGTTGCGCGAATTCGATGTTTTCGATTCTGCCTTTCAGCGTCCCTTTTACCGGGCGACCGCTGGCATTTTTCACCAGCGCCGTTACCGTCAAGTGGGCGGCACTGGCATTTGCATCGCCGGCGGGCGAATCCACTCGCGAGAGCACTGCCGGATGCCGCAGCGCGACCGGCCCGCTGGTCGTCAAATACACCTCGCGCCACAGCCCCATGTTCTTGTCGGGAGGCGAGGGATTCCAGTCCACGAAAGTGATCGCGAGGCTGTTCTCGGTCGGTGCCCATACCTGCACCGCGAGCACATTGGTCCCGGGCTTGACGGCGGAAGTAACGTTGAACTCGTAAGTCCGCCATGCGCCGGCGACTTCGTTTGAGTTGGCGATCTGCTTTCCATTGAGAAAAATATTGGCGCGGTAGTTGATGCCGCGGAAGTTCAGCCACACGGTTTTCCCGGCGTAGACATTGGGCAGCGTGAATTCCTTGCGATACCACCACGAAGAGGCGTAGGGACTATCGGGCGGCATCGGAATATTCGAAAAATTTGAGCCGACGGGATAGCTGACCCCGGGATACTGCCGCAGATTCATGGCGTAAAAAGGATCCGGCAGGAGCCCGCTCTTTACTTGCGCTGCCACCACGGTGGTCGGAACCTCCGCCTGGATCCAGTCGCTGGTCCGGAACGACGCGCTGGAGATCGCTTCGCCCGTTGCCGTTACTTTCGCGGAAGACTGCAGCGCCCACCCTTTGCGCAAAGGGAGCGTCAGGACAGAAGCCGACTGGAAGCTGGGCTGGGCGGCTGCGACCGCAAGCGAAAAAAACGGGATCAAGAGCCGGAATATCTTCATGAAGGTGTCCTTTACGAACTAAAGATGAAAAAATGGAAAGTCGCGGCCCATTCTGCCGGAGCCGTCTCCACGTTCATAGCACTTTTATTAATTCGTTTCAATAGGGCATTTTCGCAAAGCGCTCGTTAGCGACGCGGAGACTCCCTTCATGAATTGTCATCCCGAGCGAAGCGAGGGATCTGCATTTTGCGGCCAACTGCAGATCCCTCGCTGCGCTCGGGATGACAAAATCTGGTGGGGTTGAGGAGCGGGTCTCGTTTTCGTCACGGGCTGCCATCTCGATGGCTAGTTTATAATCATAAATTCTCACTTCCAGCGTGGAGTAATCTAACGGAGTCATCTAAATATGATTCGAACTCTTCAAAATGCAGGGCCAACCCTGAAGATTATTCTGGGCGCGCTGCTCGTCCTCATCTGTGCCTCGATGGCGATCACGCTCATTCCCGGCGGGATCGGCTCCAGCTTCGGAATTGGCAAGCCTCCGGCTGGCGTTCTGGCCACGATTGGCGACCAGCAAGTGACCGTGTCCGAGGTGCAGCGGGAGGCCAGGGCCATGATCCGGCAGCAGTTTCCTCGCGGTGGAGCGCAGGCCAGCATGTTGCTGCCATATTTTGCCAGTCAGGCGGCCGAGCAACTCATCAATGAGAAGGCTCTGGTTGCCGAGGCGCACCGCCTAGGCTTGCGCGTCAGCGACGATGAACTGAGCGATGAACTTCAGCACGGGCAGCTTGGCGCCACGCTTTTTCCCGACGGCAAGTTCATTGGACAGGAAGAGTACGAAAACCTCCTCCAGCAACACGACACGACGGTTTCTCAGTTTGAAGCGCAGCAGAAGGACTATATTCTTATCCGCAAATTGCGCGCCCTGGTTTCAACCAGCGCCTTCGTGGGAGACGCCGAAGTCCGCGACGAATTCAACCAGCGCAACACCAAGGTGAAGTTCGAATATGCCGTGATCACGCAGGCCGACATCCTAAAGGGTCTGCACCCCACCGACGAAGAACTCAAGGCCTTTTACGAACGCAACAAGGCGACCTACAACAACTCCATCCCCGAGAAGCGGCAGATTAAGTACGTCGTCGTGGATAGCGCGAAAATTGCGACGGCTACGACGGTTACCGATCAGGACCTGCAGGCGTACTACGACCAGCACCGCGACGAATACCGCGTGCCCGAACAGGTGAAGGTCAGCCACATTCTGTTCAAGACTCCTCTCCTTGCCCCCGGCGCCAAGGAAGATGAGAAAGCCGTCGCCGATGTGCGCGCGAAAGCCGAAGCGGTTTTGAAAGAACTCAAGGCCGGCGGAGACTTTGCGAAGCTCGCGGAGAAATACTCCGAGGATTCCAACACTGCCAAGAGCGGAGGCGAACTCGGCTGGCTCGGCCGCGGTCGCGCTGGCGTACCTGAATTTGACAAAGTCGCCTTTTCACTCGGCAAAGGACAGACCAGCGACCTGGTGAAGAGCATTTACGGCTTCCAGATCATCCACGTCGAAGACAAGCAGGAAGCTCATCTCAAGACGCTCGTTGAGGTGAAGAGCGAGATCGAAGAGAAAGTGAAGCAGCAGAAAACGGCGCGCGCCACCGAAGCGGCAGCGAACGCCCTGCTCAGCCAGGCGCGTGCTGACGGATTCGACAAGGCAGCCGCCGCCAAAGGTCAGCCGGCAATCACCACCGAATTCTTCGCCCGAACCGATAATTTGCCTGGACTGGCGGCGAATCCGCAGTTTATGGATGCCGTCTTCAACGAACCCGAGAAAGCCCCGCCCGATGTGGTGCAGGTCCCGCAGGGCTACGTGGTTTTCCAGTTGCTCGGCGTAGAGCCCCCGGCCACGCCCACGTTCGAAGAGATTCGTTCGCGCGTCGAGAGCGAGTTCAAGAACGAGCGCGCCGGTTTTCTGCTGCAGCAGAAGACGCAGGAACTCTCCGACCGCGCCAAGGCCGGGCACGACTTAAAAAAAGCCGCCAAAGATCTGGGTGCGACGGTGAAGACTAGCGATCTGGTTTTGCCCGATGGGCAGGTCCCCGACATCGGTTCCATGGCCAGCGCGAGTGCGATCTTCTCGTTGAAACCCGGCGAGATTAGCGGGCCGATCACTGCCGGCGGCAATGGCGTGGCCGCTCAACTTCTCGAAAAACAAGCGCCGACGGATCAGGAATTCACCGAGAAGAAGGACGGGATTCGCCAGTCGCTCCTCGAAGCCAAGCAGAACGATTTGTTCGAGCTGTTCGTTGCGAACCTGCGCAAGGACATGGAAAAGTCCAAACGGCTCAAGGTCAATCAGGAAGAGATGAAAAACCTGACCCACCAAGGTGGGCAAGAGGGTTCGTAGCGAAGAAGTTCTCAGTTCCCAGTTCTCGGTTCTCAGTAAGGGTCTCCGCAGCCTGCTGGGCGAACGTCTGAGAACACAGGACTGAGAACTGATTACTGAGAACTGAATTGAATGTCATTCCCACGCGCCAGCGGAATTCTGCTTCACCCCACCTCGTTGCCTTCGCACGGCGGGATCGGCGACTTTGGCCCGTCGGCGTATGCGTTCGCGGATTTTCTCGCCTCCGCGCGGCAGGGTCTGTGGCAAGTGTTGCCACTGGGCCCGCTCGGTTACGGGGACTCGCCCTATTCCTCCACTTCGGCCTTTGCCGGAAATCCGCTGCTGATCAGCTTGGAGCGGCTCGCCGATCGGGGTTGGATTGACCGCGCTCAGGTCGACGCTCTGGACAGCGGGGTCGAGCCCGTGGATTACCCATTGCTGTTCCACGAAAAGCTGCCCCTGCTGTTTGAAGCGGCGCGTAACTTCATGCGCTCCGCTGCACCGAAGGAGCGCTCCCGTTACGAGAGCTTCTGCCGGCAAAACCAATGGTGGCTCGATGACTTCGTTCTCTTCGATGGATTGCGCGCGCGTTTCTGGCTGGAAAGCTGGAACCGCTGGCCCCGCAAACTGGCTCATCGCGATCCGGTGGCGATCGAGAAAGCGTGCGCGGAAATGCTCGACGAGCTGAATGTCCGCCGCGCGCTACAGTTCTTTTTCTACGAACAGTGGCAAGCGCTGCGAACCTATTGCGCGCAACGTTCCATTCGCGTCGTGGGCGACATGGCGATCTTCGTAAATTTCGACAGCGCCGATGTTTGGACCCATCCCGATCTGTTTCGCCTGACCCCCGAACTCGATCCCGAAGTCATCGCCGGCGTACCCCCGGATTCTTTCAGCAAAGACGGTCAGCGCTGGGGCAACCCTCTTTATCGTTGGGACGTGATGAAGGAGCAGGGATACGCGTGGTGGATCGACCGGATGCGCTGGCTCACGCACAATTTCGACTACATCCGCCTCGATCATTTCCGCGGGTTTTCGCAGTTCTGGGAGATTCCGGCGAGCGAACCAACCGCGATTCATGGCCGCTGGGTCGACGGTCCCAAAGACGATTTATTCGTGAAACTGCGCGAGGCTCTGGGCGGGCTCCCATTTTTCGCTGAGGATCTTGGATACATCACGCCCGACGTGCATGCCCTCCGCGAACGCCTGAAGATTCCCGGCATGGCCGTGCTGCAATTCGGTTTTGGCAATGTTGGCGCGCACACTCATCTGCCGCACACTTTCACCGCCGAGAAGGTCGTATACACCGGGACGCACGACAACGACACGTTGGCCGGTTGGTGGAAATCGGGCGCAACCGCGCACGAACGCCAGCAAGTGGAAGCGTACCTGGGCCGATGTGAGGACGGTATCAACTGGGAGATGATTCGCGCCGCCTCCGATTCTGTCGCCAGCCTTTGCGTGGTGCCGCTGCAGGATGTGCTGGGGCTGGGAAGCGATGCGCGCATGAATGTGCCCAGCAGCGAAAGTGGGAACTGGCGATGGCGTTTTGGCGCCGAGTTACTGCGCCCGGAGTTGGCAAAAAAACTTGCTGCGCTCGCCGAAGTCTCCGACCGGCTTCCGCAGCCGTTGCCGGCGGCCGCTATTGAAGAGTGGGCGGCCTGAGTAGTGTATTCTCGCTTCCGAAGCAAACTGATCAAACTTTCTGGAGTACGATTTCGTGACCGGGCCCATCATTCGCGCCCAGGTTGTCGAAAAGTTCTACCTGCATCCGGGTGGGAATCGCATTGAAGTTATTGCGCCCGTCGATCTGGATGTAAGGCTCATCCATGAACAGGACTTCGGGCTCCACCACTAGGGCGCGCGACGCTCTCGAAGCCATCCAGGCCGACGGTATCGAGAATGCCCAGTGCGCGTTTGTGACGCTCCATGGCGGGTACGCCGCGAGCTTCGAGCGGAGCTTCGACGTTGTCGAGTACGGTCAGCCACTGGAACAAAGCGAGACTCTGGAAGACGATGGCCACGCCGGCGTTCTGCGACGTGATAGGACGCCCATGCCACAGGACCTCGCCTGACGAAGGCTGGCTAAGTCCGGTCAGAATCCGCAGCAGCGTGGACTTGCCGACTTGAAAGAAACCGCCAGCGTTTTCGGCATCGGCGGCTGGGAGCGTTGGCGCAAGCTGATTCTGCCCGAATCTTTCCTTTTCTCGTTACCGGTATGATCACGGCCTCCGGCGGCACCTGGAACGCCAGCATCGTCGCCGAATATATATGTCCATTTCAAAGGCCACACCTATTCGACCGTGGGCGTCGGCGCCATGATTTCAGCGGCCACCGATGCCAAGAATTTCGATCTCCTGCTCGCCAGCACGATCGCCTTAGCCGCCGTGGTAGTCACCACCAACCGCCTTGTCTGGCGGCGTCTCTATCGTCTCGCCGAGACGCGCTTCAAACTCGAAGACAGACAGCCCACGGGCTGCTGGAAGATCCACCGAGGATTTGCCCCGGTACGCCCAATTGGTCCAAGACCTCCTTTGCTAAATCCGCCCGCCTGTTGAACAATGAATAGTTGCCTCTGGTTGCGGCGGCCGTTTCCGATTCCGCTGCCGCGCCAGCGAAAACGCAAGGAGCCTTCATGCCCGCAACTGGAGAACTTATCCGCCTGATGAATTACATCGACGACATCGCCACCACCCTGCGCCGCATCAGTGCCAGCATCCCGGCGATGACCAGCGAGGAGTGCGCCCGCCTGGCCGAATACGTCCGCAAGTCCGAACCCAGCTATGAGAGCGTGCTTGAGCACCTCGAAAAGGCGGGCAAATAGTGGCTGAAGTCCGCACGGTTGCCGTAATCGGCGCCGGCATCATGGGCCGGGGAATTGCGCATGCTGCCGCTCTCGGCGGCTATCGCACCATTCTCGAAGACCTTCTTCCGAATGCCCTGCGCAAGGCCGAGACGGAAATCCGCGCCAATCTCGACCAAGCCGTCGAACTCGGCAAGGTCAGTGCCAGCGATGCCGACGGAGCATTTTCCCGGCTGGAGTATGCAGGTTCGATCGATCAAGCCGCGCGCGAGGCCGATCTCGTCATCGAGGCCGTTCCCGAGGAAATGGAATCGAAGATCGAAATCTTCACGATCCTCGACAAGATCTGCCGTCCCATTACCATTCTCGCCTCGAACACTTCGTCGCTCAGCGTCACCGAGATTGCCAGCGTCACCTATCGCGCCAAAAGGTGCGTCGGCATGCACTTTTTCAATCCCGTGCACAAGATGAAGCTGCTCGAAATCGTGCGCGCGCTCGAAACCGATGACGACACGCTGGCAGCCGTCGTCGAAGTCGGCAAGCGCATGCGCAAGGAAGTGGTGGTGATCAAAGAAGCGCCGGATTCTATCGCCAGCCGCATTCAATGTTGAACAACCGATTGCCGTCCGGAGTCTTTTCCAATCGAAGGATGAGCCTAAAGGGGAGCCTGGACGGTGGCGGAGGAAAGCTCCTTTCTGGATTGGATTCTGAGAAAGTCTAGCAGCCGCAGCCGGGGCGGTGGGAATGTGGAAAGCGC
>Ga0208191_1000342_pt1 | contig 35716 bp, 31 predicted proteins | sample June2015DPH_13_5_FD_184709 | JGI IMG/M metagenome (GOLD analysis project Ga0208191, IMG submission 184709) | Peatland microbial communities from SPRUCE experiment site at the Marcell Experimental Forest, Minnesota, USA - June2015DPH_13_40... | ecosystem: Environmental > Terrestrial > Soil >... | reverse complement strand
CTCTTAACCAGCGCAGCTTAAGGTGGTTTGGAGCCTGCTCCTGCAAGCCGGCTCCGGGGGGCCCACCCCCATCTCTCGTGCAGTTGCGCACGCCTTCCCTATAACTCCAAGCGCGCTCGTGGCGCACCAGCTTGCCAATATCTCCCCTTATCGGTGGTGGGGGAAAAGTTCCAGATATGATTTGGCTGGCGAATTGGGGCTTTGGGGGAGGATTCAAGATTATAGCAAACATAAGGCCGCCGGGTTTCATTACCGCCGGCCTCTCTTTTGAGGTCAGGCGTTCAGGAGCGCCCGAACTGCATTCACCGCCATAAGCCTCCCGGCGCAGTTAATCCCGTTCCCTAATAACAAAAAATTTCGCCGCCTCTCTTTGCCTTGAAAAGTTGTGAATAACTGGTGACGCAGGCGTCCCTCGAAAAAAACCTGTGCGGACTGAGTGGCGGGCGAGACGTCCGCCCCCCCGGTCTTCTCATAATTTACGGGTGAGCCGCAGGCTCATGAGCGACTGTCCGGAAAACAATCCTTACCGCGTATGGGACTGCCATCAATCAGGGTGATCCTAAGTCGGATGATTAATGGTAAACTAGTGTCGCGTTTCGGGAATATCTTTAATATCTCTTGGCCCCAAACCTCCCCCTCCCTTGAGGGGAGGGGGTTGGGGGGAGGGTGATAACATTGGGAGATAACAGAACCAATAATCACCCCCACCCGGTGTCGCCCCCTCAAGGGAGAGGGAATAAAGCGGTTCTTTTTTCAAGGTTTTCCTGAAACACTACACTAGCCCCGGGCCTCACCCTTGGGCCAGCGAGCCGGGGGTGGGCCTGCTCCAACCGCAGACAGGAAAAAAGTACCAGGGCGCCCGCGCTAAGGCGGTTTTGGTTATCTGTTTTCTGTGAAAGGCAAAATCAAAATCGAAGTCAAAGGCCATTTAGCAGAGACAGACAATAGAAAACAGTAAACAGAAAAAAATTATCGGAGGAGAGGGAAAGCTTATGGCTTACTGGGAAGAGATGAGCATGCCGGAATTCGAGGCGGCCCGGGATAAGGGGCATCCGGTGCTACTGCCGGTGGGCTCTCTGGAGGAGCACGGGCCACACCTGCCCCTGGGAACCGACACCTTTCACGCCCTGGAGGTGGCCCGGCGGGTGGCGGCCCTGCGGCCGGTGATCGTGGCGCCCCCGGTCTTTTACGGCCTGTGCCGCTCCACCCGGGAGCACCCGGGAACCGTCAGCCTCCAGGGAGACACCCTGCGGGCCCTTATCCGGGACCTGGGCCGGGAATTCCACCGCCAGGGCCTGCGGCGCCTGGTTTTGATCAGCGGCCACGCCGGCGGCACCCACATCTCCGCCCTGCTGGAGGCCGGGGAGAGCCTGCTGGAGGAATTGGCCGACCTGCGGCTGGCGGTAGTGAACCTGTTGGACCTGCTCCAGGAGGTGCTGGCCGCTAAACCGCTCCTGGTGACCACCCGGAGAGACGCTCATGCCGGAGAGGTGGAGACCGCCGTGATGATGGCTGCTTATCCCGGCCTGGTCCGGGGCCGCGCTCCGGCGGAATGGCCCAATTTCCCCAAATATCGGCTGGTGCGGGACAAACGGCGCTACTGGCCGGGTGGGGTCTGGGGGGACCCCGCCGCCGCGGGCGCCGCCCAGGGCGACGAGATCCTGGCCGCCGAGGCCCTGCGGCTGTCCCAATTGCTGGATGAATTATTGTAGGAAAATTTTTTACAAAACTTTCCCGATATTTTTGACTTTTTTTTATCTTGAATTAATTTTCTTAGAATGATACAAGGGAACTCGCTGGAATCACATGGGAAGGAAACAGGAAAACTGTAAGATGATCGAGGAAGCCATTGAGCGCTTGGTCGACCGGATTTTGGCTTACGAAGAAACCGACCTTACTTCCCTTCTCAACCACTTTAAGACCCGCATGAAGCAATTTGAGCCGACCCCGGAGTGGGAACGGGCGGTGATCGCCTATTTCCTGATTAATGGGGTCCGGGTGAAAAACGTCCTGAAACACGGGAAGTCTCATCGCAGGGCGTGGATTCCCGGGAGCCGCCCGGCCCTGCGCGTGGTCAAATAGGCACTTCGGCAGCGCCTGAAAATTCCGCCTTTAATCTCCCAAAACCCCGCGGTCTCCCAGGGGAGGCCAGCAATAACCTAATTTTTCTCCGCGGTAAACCCCCTTCCTGAAAATTACCAGGTTATCCCTGGGAGCAAATATAGTCATTAAGTTTAAGGGAACGCCTTCCTGTGAGCCGAAAGCTCACCTCGGAAGCCGGCGGTCCAGAACATCCTGCTGCTGGATGAGCATCGGGTTGGTGGCTCACCTCAGTAGGATGATTTAGGGGGATTTCAAGAGGTTATATTAAATCCCCCCTACCCCCTTTTTCCAAAGGGGGGTTAAAAATCAGTCATTTTCAATGGATAATCAATTGCGGCACAGACCACTAGCGGCGTTCGCGGCCTTTGAGGAAGAGGCGTACCGGAGAGTGGGGGATGGCCAGACGCTCGCGCAACTGCTTCACCAGAAAGCGGCGGTAGGAGTCGGGCACTCCCTGGGGGCTGTTGACAAAGGCAATGAAGGTAGGGGGATGGACCTCCGCCTGGGTCAGGTAAAGGAATTTCACCGGCCGGTTCCGGTAGCGGGGCGGCGGCACTCGGGAGGTGATCTCCCGCAGGAGTTCGTTGAGCTTCCCGGTGGTGGCTCGCCGGCCGCTCTGTTCATAGAGATCGCCCAGCACGGGAAAGACCTTCTTAAGGTTATAACCGTTCTGGACCGAGACCGGCAGCACCGGGACATGGGAAATGATCTCCAGGCCCCCGGTCACCTGCTGCAGGGTCTGCTTCTGCAATTCCCCGGGCATTTTTTGTAATAGGTCCCATTTGTTCACCAGGATGAGGCAGATCTTGGCCTGGTCCTCGATGAGGCCGATGATGCGCAGGTCTTGTCCGGTCAGGCCCTCTTGGGCGTCCAGCAGCAGCACCACCGCCTCGGCCCGGGAAAGGGCCTTGATGGTTTTCAGGACCATCTGGCGCTCCAGGCCCTCACGCCTCACCTGGCTGGGACGGCGCAAGCCGGCGGTATCCACCAGGATATAATCGATCCCTGCCACACTCAGGGGAATGTCGATGGCGTCGCGGGTGGTTCCCGGGGTCCCGCTCACCAGGAGGCGCGCCTCTCCCAGGAAGTGGTTGATGAAAGATGATTTGCCCACGTTGGGCCGGCCCAGGACCGCCACCCGGATGCCAGGGGGCGCCTCGGGTGCTTCCACGACGGGGGGCAGGTGTTGGAGCACGGCCTCCAGCAGCGAAGCTATCCCCAGGCCGTGGGTGGCGGATACCGGGAAGAGGAGACGCAAGCCGAAGCGGTAAAACTCCGCCACATTGGGCTCGAGATTGGCATGGTCGATCTTGTTTACCGCCAGCAGCATTGTTTTGCCGGTGCGCCGCAGGTAGTCCACCACCAGGGAGTCCTCTGGCTGGAGGCCTTCCCGGCCATCGGTTACCAGGATGATGACGTCGGCTTCGGCCACCGCCTCCTCGGCCTGGCGCCGCACCTGGGCCCCCAATTCGTCTTCGCCTCCCACCAGACCGCCGGTATCCACCAGGAGAAAGGTGCGTTCCTCCAGGGAGACGCTGGCATAATGACGGTCCCGAGTGACTCCGGAGATATTGGCCACCAGGGCCCGGGATGAGCGGCTGAGACGGTTGAACAGGGTGGACTTGCCCACGTTGGCCCGGCCGATGATGGCCACCAGGGGCAGCCCCTGCTGGGTCGCCGGTTTTCGGTTTTCGGTTTGCGGTTTTTGGGGACCAGGAAGAGACATTTCTTTGATTCCGAAGGTCGGGGCTAAATTAACCAGGTTTTCAGGTTATTAACGGAAGCATGAAAGGGGTTCCATCTTTATCCCCTCTCCCCCAATGGGGGACGACACCGGGTGAGGGGGAATTTAATCTCTTTTCCGCTCCCATTAATAATTTAACTTAAAACAGTCAGGAAGCGCGGAAAGGTAGAGGCTGGTGACGATCTGCATTAATCAGGAATTGTGCTTATATCACTTTTGAAAAGGGGGAATGATTAATCAGATAATCATTCCCCCTTAACCTGGGAACGGCTCTCCCGGTTTCAACCGAAAACCGGAAAACGAAAACCCGAAATTCGTCTTTTCAGGGCCGTTGAGCCAGATTCTTGGCAGGCCAGTTGTGCAACAATTCCACGGCCCGTTTTAATTGCGGATCTTTATCCAGCTCCGCCGCGGTGATGGGCTGGTTCCAGGGTTTATCCGTCAGCCCTTGCTTGCGCATGTGCCGCTCCAGGACCTCATCCCGCAGAACTTGCAGGGACTCGTCAGCGGGCAGGGGTTTTTCATCCACCACCACATCCGGCACGATCCCCTTTTCATTGATGGTGATGCCGCTGGGGGTGTAATACAGAGATGTGGTAAGCCGCAGGGCCGAGTCGTCTTCCAGGGGGATGATGGTCTGCACCGAGCCTTTGCCGAAGCTCTTGGTGCCCACGATCAGGGCCCGTTTCTGGTCCTTCAGGGCCCCGGCCACGATCTCTGAGGCGGAGGCGCTGCCCTCGTTAATCAGCACCACCATGGGAATGTTGGAATATTTATCCATGCCGGCAGTGGCATAGAAGCGGCCGGTCTGCTGGCGGTTGCGTCCTTCGGTGTAAACGATGAGGCCGGATTTGAGAAACTCATCGGCGACCCGCACCGCCTGATCCAGCAAGCCCCCCGGATCGTTGCGCAAATCCAGGATCAGCCCCCTGAAGGGTGCCAGCCGTTGTTTCATCTTATCCAAATAGGCATGGAGGTCCGCGTCGGTCGTGTCCTGGAAGTTGGTCACCCGGATATAGCCGATGCCCCCCTCCAGGATGCGGGCCTTGACGCTGTGGATGGGAATGATTTGCCGGGTGATCACATAATCCTTCGGATGGGCGAAGCCCTCCCGGTTAATGGTTAGGGTCACCGCGCTGCCCTGGGGGCCGCGGATCGACTTCACCGCATCCGCGAGGCTCATATTCTTGGTAGGCTGGCCGTTGATCTTGACGATTTGGTCTCCCGGCTGAATTCCCATCTGGTAAGCGGGGGTGCCTTCGATGGGTGAGACCACCATCAGGACCAGATCTTTCATGGCGATTTCGATGCCGATGCCGCTGAATGTCCCTTTGGTTTCGATCTGCAGTTCTCTGAGGTCCTCCGGGGTCATGAAGGAGGAATGAGGGTCAAGGGTTCCGACGGCGCCCTGGATGGCGCCGTAGATCAGGTCCTTGCTGGTCTTGGGCTCGGCGTACTGATCTTCCACAAGGGCCAGGGCCTGGGCAAATATCTGCAAACTGGGGGTGTGCTCCGGGGAGGCGAGCGTGTCCCCCTGGGCGGGGCCCTGAGCCGCGGGGACGGCCGGTTCGGTGGCGTGCAGGGCCAGGGCCACCGAAAGGACCAGCGCCAGCAGCAGGGCCGCATTAACCATAAGCGATGATCTACCTAACATGATATCTGTTCCCGTAAAGCGATTTATCGAGGGGCAGGGTTCTCCTCCAGGGCACGTTGACCGTTATCCTCAGGTCTTGCGGCTCGCCTGGGGCTTGTTGCCGCCTTTTAAGAATTCCACCGCCTGCTGCACCCATGGATCCTGCTCGGGGGGTGGCTTCGGCAGGGCGGCTTCCTTTTGATTTTCCTTAGACTTGGGAGTCTGGCCCTGGACCTGCGGTTCCAGGCCGGCGCCTTGGATCTTCTGGCCACCGGGGGTGTAGCATTCGGCCATGGTCATCACCAGGGCGGAGCCGTCCTGGAGGGGTATGACCTTGGTGAGGCCGCACAGTCCCTGGGTCTTGGCTCCCAGCAAGGTGGCCTGGTATTGGTCGCGCAAGGCGGAGGCCACGATTTCCGCCGCCCGCGCGGTTCCTTGATCCACTAAGACTACGGTGGGCGTTGGTACCGGGGCCTTCCAGACGAGTTCCCGCTCCTTGCCCTGGAAGGTTTCCTGGCTACCCGGCGTCCGTCCCTTGGCGGTGACCACTTCCTTATCCCCCAGGAGCAGCGCGGCGGTGCGCACCGCCTGTTCCAGGGAACCCCGGGCGTTATTGCGCAGGTCCAGGACCAGGCCCCGTAGAGGATGTCCATTTTTCTGCAAGGATTGTAATGCGATGGCAAATTCTTTCGGGGTGGCGTCGTTAAAATAGCGCAGCCGCACATAGCCATAGGAATCATTAATGATCTTGGAACTTACGGTGTTATCCCCCAGGGGCTGCAGGATCACGGTGATTTTCAGGGGTTTGATGGCGCCGTTGCGTAATACCTCCAATTTTAAGTTGTCGCCGGGGGCTCCCCGCAACCGCGAGGCGGCCTCCTGGGTGGTCAGGTTGCGCAACGTCTCGCCGTTAACCTTGAGGACATGATCACCGGGTTCCAGGCCGGCCGCCGCCCCTGGCCCGCCATCCAGGACCGCGGTTAAGGTAAGGAGGTTGTCCCTTATTATAGAATCCACCCCGGCTTCCGCGGTCGCCTTATTCCGGCCGCGGTTGTAATTTTGATATTCCTCGGGGGTGAGGAAGGCGGAGTCGGGGTCCAGTGAGTTCATCATGCCCCGAATGGACCCGTAGATTATCTCCTTATCGGTTTTGGCATAAACGTATTTTTGAGCGATCTCAAAGAGGGCTTCGCTGAACAAGCGCAACGAATCGTAGGGCGAAGTCGCCGCGTCCGCCGCCAATCCCGGCCGGAAGGCCAGGACCAGCAGCAGCAACATAAGTAAGGCGCGGCGCCCCAGGTGGCCCCCAGCGGCCAGCTTTTCAGGAAATCCCGGATTTTTCACTTTGCTAAATTATCTCCCAAATATAGGTAGTGGGTGGAAACCCGACTTGGAGCCAGGGCATTTTGGCTCATATCTCAAAAAATTATACGCTAAATTATTTGCGCTTGCAACCGGGGTTGATCGGCGGCATTTATCCAAGAACGGCATAGAGGGCCGGAGCGCCGTGCCCTTGGAGAGAATGAAGCGGTCCCGCTGGGGCCAGCAAAGGCCGCCAGGCCTGGCGCCCATCTCGGCAAAAAACAGGGCGACCAGGATCTCGGTGGCCGACAGGGACCCTCCCAGGTGCCCGGAACCGGCGCGATACAGCATCTCGATAAGGTCCAGGCGCACCTGCCGGGCGATTTCCTGCAGCCGGCTGGGGTCGGGGGCGGATAGCGGCATGGCGGCTTCTGCTGTTTCCATTACCCTTGGCTTATAAGAGGAATGAGGATCATAATTTGGTGTCGCCCATGTTCTAGATAAACCATAAGCGAAGCGTTTCGGCAAAATTATTTCGCCTCGCCGCGCAAAATTCAGTTACCGTAGAGCCGCAGAACCGGGGCGCGGCAGCGCCAGCAAGCTCACCCAGGGATCTCATCCCGGTGCAATTTATCTTTTCATCCCAGGCTTGCCCGGGTTATATAATAAAACCTTGATAAAGACCTTTGCGGCCCTGAGAGCCGGGGGAATTTTTTGTTTTTTTTGTTAGAGGAGGTTGGTCCATGGCCCTGTCCCGGGAGGAAGTGTTGCACGTGGCCGAACTGGCTCGCCTGAGTCTCAGCCCCGAGGAGATCGAGCTATTTACCGTGCAACTCAACGAGATCCTGGAATACGTGGAGAAGTTGCAGGAACTGGACACCAGCGGGGTGGCGCCCCTGGCCCACGTGATTCCCTTATTCAACGTCTTCCGGGAGGACCAGGTCCGGGCAAGCCTGCCGCTGGACGCGGTCCTGGAAAATGCCCCGGCCCGGGAAGACGGCAATTTCCTGGTGCCCCGGATTATTTAACTGCGGTTTTCGGTTTTCGGTAAAAAGCCGGTGTAGGGTGGGCACTGCCCACCGATTTTTTAGTCTGTATAATAAGGTTGTCAAGTTTCGCACCAAGTATTAATTGGTAGCACAGGCTTTTTAGCCGGCGCCGCCTCAGCATTTCTGATGGGGAAGTCTTTAAATGACCGAACCTTGGCATGGCATGAGTATCAGCCGGTTGGCGCCGCGGCTGGCCCGGCGGGAGGTCTCCCCGGTGGAGGTGACGGCCCAACTGCTGCAGCGCATCCGGGAGCGGGATGGGGAGCTGCACGCCTATCTGTTGTTGGATGAGGCCGGGGCCATGGCCCAGGCTCGGGAGGCCGAGGCCCGCCTGGGCCGGGGGGAAGGCTCACTCCTCACCGGCATTCCCCTGGCCCTGAAGGACGTCATGGTCACCCGGGGGCTGCGCACCACTTGCGCCTCCAAAATCCTGGGGAATTTTGTGCCCACCTGCGACGCCACGGTGGTGGCCCGCCTGCGGCGGGCAGGCGCGATATTTTTGGGCAAAACCAACATGGATGAGTTCGCCATGGGCTCCTCCACCGAAAACTCGGCCTTTGGCCCCACCCGGAACCCCTGGAACCGGGAATACGTTCCGGGGGGCTCCTCCGGGGGCTCCGCGGCGGCGGTGGCCGCGGACCTGTGTCTCGCCTCGCTGGGCTCCGACACCGGCGGCTCCATCCGGCAGCCCGCCTGCCTCTGCGGGGTGGTGGGGCTGAAACCCACCTACGGCCGGGTCTCCCGCTACGGCCTGGTGGCCTACGCCTCCTCTCTGGACCAGATCGGTCCTATCACCAAAGAGGTGAAGGATGCGGCCCTGCTTATGGCTGTCATTGCCGGCCACGATCCCCAGGACTCCACCTCGGTGTCCCAGGCGGTGCCGGACTACGCCGCCGCCCTGGGTCAGGATCTCCAAGGGCTGAAGATCGGGGTGCCCCGGGAGTATTTCGGTCCCGGCCTGGACCCGGAGGTGGAGGCGGCCATCAGGTCCGCCCTGGGGACCATGGGCGGCCTGGGGGCGGAGATCCTGGAAGTGAGCCTGCCCCACACCGAGTATGCCGTGGCTACCTATTACATGGTGGCGGTGGCGGAAGCCTCCTCCAACCTGGCCCGCTATGACGGGGTGAAATACGGCTTTCGGGCCGAAGGGCGCAACCTCTTGGAAACCTACCTCAACACCCGCACCGAAGGGTTCGGGGCCGAGGTGCGCCGGCGCATCATTTTGGGCGCCTATATCCTGTCCGCCGGCTACTATGACGCCTATTACAAGAAGGCCACCCAGGTGCGGGCCTTGATCCGGGGAGATTTTGAGGCGGCCTTCCGGGAGTGCGCCCTGATCGCCTGTCCGGTGTCGCCCACCCCGGCATTTCGCCTGGGGGAGAAGCTGGCCGACCCCCTGACCATGTACCTGTCGGACATCTTCACCATCTCCGCCAACCTGGCCGGTATTCCCGGGATCTCGGTGCCGTGCGGCTTCAGCTCCCAGGGCCTGCCCATCGGCCTGCAACTCCTGGGGCCGCCCTTCGCGGAGTCCGAAATATTCAGGGCAGCCTATGCTTTTGAGCAGGCTACCGACTTCCACTGCCGCAAGCCGCCGTTTTAGCGCGGTGATGGCGGCTCGTGGGACGAGATTTTCGGTTACCGGGAGGAAATCCTGGATTCTTAGTCTGAAAATACGGAAAACAGAAAACAGAAAACAATCCCTACCAGAGGCCCGCAACACTGAGCCTCTCTTTGAAGTCCTGAGGAGAGACGAAGATCCAGGCTGTCAGGCCGTGAGTCCGGGCCGCGGCCACAAAATCCTCATTGTCCTCGATATACAAGATCCGAGCCGGCGGTAGCCCGGCCTCCCGGAGCAGGGCCTGAAAGATCGCCGCCTCGGGCTTGCGGCTGCCCACCCGGTAGGAGAGGATCAGGGCCCGGAAATGCTTGAGCAGCGAGGCAAAGCGCTCCCGGAGGTAACGGAAGTGCAGGGAATTGGTGTTGGAGAGCAGATAGAGGGGGTAGCGCCGCGCCAGGCGGGCCACCACCTCCTGCATGTCTTCCAAAGGGTCGAAGATCTCGTTCCACAGATCCCGGAAGCGGGGAAAAGGCAGGTCCAGGCGGAAGCGGGCCTGGAGGCGCCGGTGGAATTCCCGGGAGGAGAGGCGGCCGCGGTCGTAGCCAGTCTCCAGGCGGCTCTGAAACACCGCGGCGTAAATCTCCTGGGGCGGCCAGCCGGCCAGTTCGGCCAGACCCCGGCAAAAACGCAGGTGGTCCACCTTGACCAGGACATTGCCCAGGTCGAAGGCGACGGCGGCGATGGGCGGAGAGGTGGAGGTCATAGCCAAGAAATTTATAGCCTAAAATCCGCAAAAGGACCATAATCTTAAAGGGAAACTAGATGATCCCGCAGAAAACTATTGAACCCGACATGCCGCGGAATTTGCTTTAAAGGTAAGGCTGTTCACTTAAGCATCAAGATGATACGAGGTCATTTCTTGTCATTCTGAGGGAGCCGGAGGCGACCGCAGAATCTCTAAATACGAGATGCTTCGCTTCGCTATGCATGACAAGAAGACGAGAAAATGAAGGGTGGGCACTGCCCACCGATTCCTGAGAACCTCTTTAAATGAACCGTATTGGCTTTAAGGGGAGCACCGCCGCCGTGCTGAGTCGCCGCCTGGTAGCGCAGGACCTGGCCTGGGCCGGGGTTATCCTGCTGCTGGCCGCGGTTCTGGGGATTTGGCAGCAATGGCAACTGGTGCGCCTTTCCTGGACCGGAGCCCTGCCGGCCCACCTGGAACAACAGCGGGAGCAACGCCGCAAGGTGGAATTTCAGGGGGTGAAGACCCTGAATCTGCCCCAGACTTACGAAATCTTCCAGGGGGGGCAGGCGCTGTTCGTGGATACCCGGGATGCGGACGAATACGCCGAACTGCACATTACCGGGGCCGTCAATCTTCCCTCGGACCTCCTGGAGCGCCAGGGGAACCGCGTTTTGGAGGGCATCGCCCGGGGCCGCCGGATCGTGGTCTACTGCGGCCTGGCCAACTGCAATAAGGGCCTGATGGTGGCGGAGAAGCTGCAATCCCTGAAGTTCACCAATGTGAGCGCCTTCATGGATGGGTTCCGGGCCTGGGATCAAGCCGGTTATCCGGCCGAAACCAATAAATGACCAAGGTCTGCTTTTGACCAAGCCCGGTGAACCTTTGGACGGCAACCTGGCATAACACCAGCAAGATTATGGAAGGTTAAGTTTAGATTGCGCCCGGAATTCCAAATTATCTTAAGACGTCTCCTGGAGATCATCCTGGGAGTGCTCTTTGGTTACGCCGGATATCTGAAGCTGTTTCACGCCGACGAATTTGCGGAAGCGGTGCTGGCTTACCAGCTTCTGCCCCCAGGCCTGGTGGGGCTGGTGTCCGCGGTGCTGCCCGGGCTGGAGTTGGCGGCGGGATTTTTTCTGGCCCTGGGGCTTAAAAGGCGCAGTTGCCTGATGTTGCTGGGGTTTCTCTCCGGGATCTTTTTATTGGCGATGCTCATTACCCTGGCCCGAGGGTTGAAGATCGATTGTGGTTGCGGTCTCTTTTTTAGCCGGCAGGTAGGCCTGGGGCCAATCCTGGAAGACGGCCTCCTAGTGTTCTGGGCCGCGGGCTTGTACTATTGGGAATTAATGGTGGCCGCAACCGAACCGCCGTTGGTGGCCGCTGCTCGCCCCGATTTTTGACCATAACCGAAATAACCCAAAACCCAAAACTCGAAACTCAAAACTCGAAACTCAAAACTATTTATGGCCAGATTCTTCAATTTTTACGACCCCCTGGAAAAACGGTATGTGTTCAATAGCTTTCTGGTGGTAGTGGCGCTGGTTGAGGTCTTCATCCTGGTCTTCACGCTCATCTGGCAGATCGACTTTGAGGGGATCTTTGCGGAGCAGGCCAGAACCCCGGTGGCCTTCCCCTGGAAGGCCTATCTCCTGGCCAGTTTCATCGCGCCCATCGCTCTGCTCTTCCTGTTCGGCCTCATTATCCAGGGCTTCGAGATTCTTTGTCAGACCCCGGCGCAGACCCCGCAGAGCGTCAATGGCTTAGGTGGGAGGCGCTGGCCGGTCTGGTATCTCTTGGGCTTGCTGGCCTTCATGGCCTCCCTGGCCTTCCTGGGGCAGGGCAAGGCGGCTTTTGCCCTGATCGCCGGGGGAATCAAGGGCGTGGGATTGGGTGGTTTATATCTCCTCATCGCCCTGTTGGCCCTGGCCCTGCTCTATCTGTCCCTGAGATTGGTGCTGCGCTACCGTTTGGAGAAAAAGGCCATGGAATACCAGTATCTCCTGCATCTGGCGCAGCGCCACGGAGTGATGGCCATAGACCCCAAGGACCATCCCCAATTGGCTGCCGGGTTGGGGGGAGAAAAAAATAATCTAGCGGCCCCGTCTCCGATCTGCAACGTACCCCCCCCCGGATTCTCCCCAGGACTCCGATCTGCCATAAGCAATAAATAGATTAAAACTTGTGAAAAATTTCCTTTACTTCGAGTGGCAATTTAGGATATGAATTGACATTCGGCTCCTGGAAAGGCGAGGGGCGGGAAGGGGGAGATTCTTCCTCAATCGGCGGAATAACCTTAAATAATTAAGGAAATTATTACTTATCAGGAGGATGGCAGACAGATGGATATTATGACTTTTGCCTTGATCTGCGGTGCGGTGGGCGTAGTCTATGGCTTAATCACGACCGCCTGGGTCCTGAAACAGGATCCGGGCAGCCCCCGGATGCAGGAGATTTCCGCGGCAGTGCGGGAAGGGGCCAATGCCTTCCTGAACCGGGAGTATAAGACCGTGGCCATGGTGGGTGCGGTGGTCTTCGTGCTGCTGTTCGGCCTGGGCAAGTACACCGCCATCGGCTTTGTCATCGGCGCCACCGGCTCGGGTCTGTGCGGATACATTGGCATGTACGTAGCAGTGCGCTGCAACGTGCGCACCGCCCAGGGAGCCTATACCAGCATGGCACAGGCCCTGAAAATTGCTTTTCGGGGCGGCTCGGTCACCGGCTTGCTGGTAGTGGGCCTGGCCCTGTTGAGCGTGGCCGGCTACTTCAAGTTTTTGATGCGCATTGATCCGCATCAGGCCATGCACGCCCTGATCGGTCTCGGCTTCGGCTGCTCCCTGGTATCGGTCTTCGCCCGGCTGGGCGGCGGCATCTACACCAAGGCCGCCGACGTGGGCGCCGACCTGGTGGGCAAGGTGGAAGCCGGCATCCCGGAGGACGACCCCCGGAACCCGGCGGTCATCGCCGACAACGTGGGCGACAACGTGGGCGACTGCGCCGGTATGGCCGCCGACCTTTATGAAACGTACGTGGTCACTTTGGTGGCCGCCATGCTGCTGGCCAATACCATATACGGCGCCGGGTCGCCGGCCATCCTCTTCCCCATGGTCATCGGCGGCGTCTCCATCATCGCCTCGGTGATCGGCACTTATTTCGTCAGGTTGGGGAAATCCCAGTACATCATGGGCGCCTTGTATAAGGGCCTCATCGTGTCTGGGGTGCTGGCCGCCATCGCCTTTTATCCCCTGGCCAACAAGTTCATGGCGGGCGTGGCCGCCAAGGCCGTTAAGGAGGGAGTTGCGGGTTATGTGATCCCGCCCTTTAACGTCTTCCTGCTGGCGGTCATCGGCGTGCTCCTCACCGGCTTGATCGTGGCCATCACTGAATACTTCACCTCCAAGAGCTTTGCCCCGGTGAAGTCCATCGCCCTGGCCTCCACCACCGGGCATGGCACCAATATTATCCAGGGCCTGGCGATTTCCATGAAGTCCACGGCTCTGCCGGTGTTGGTCATCGTGGCGGCCATCCTGGCGGCCTTCCACCTGGGCGGCGGCCAGGCCAGCCCCGGCACCGGCCTCTACGCCATCGCGCTCACCGCGGTGGCCCTGCTCTCCATGACCGGCATGGTGGTGGCCATCGACAACTACGGGCCCATCACCGACAACGCCGGCGGCATTGCCGAAATGGCCGATCTGCCCGAGGAAATCCGCAACATCACCGATCCCCTGGACGCGGTGGGCAACACCACCAAGGCGGTGACCAAGGGTTACGCCATCGGTTCCGCGGCTCTGGCCGCCCTGGTGCTCTTCGCCGAGTACTCCCGGTCCTTCCCAGGGGTCATGTCCTTTGAGCTTTCCGATCCCCGGGTGCTGGCCGGCCTGTTCATCGGCGGCCTGCTGCCCTTTATCTTCGCCGCCCTGTGCATGGAGGCCGTGGGTAAGGCCGCCGGCAGCGTGGTGGAGGAAGTGCGGCGCCAGTTCCGGGAAATCCCCGGCATCATGGAAGGCACCGGCAAACCCCAATACGGCACCTGCGTGGACATCGTCACCAAGGGCGCCCTGCGCCAGATGATGGTCCCGGCCCTGATCCCGGTGCTGGCTCCGATCATTGTGGGCTTCGCCCCAGGTCTGGGTCCCGTGGCCCTGGGCGGCATGCTCATCGGCTCCATCGTCACCGGCCTGTTCTTGGCCATCTCCATGACCTCCGGCGGCGGCGCCTGGGATAACGCCAAGAAGGCCATCGAAGACGGCCTTTACGGCGGCAAGGGCTCCGACGCCCATAAAGCCGCGGTCACCGGGGACACCGTGGGCGACCCTTACAAAGACACCGCCGGCCCGGCCATCAACCCGATGATCAAGGTGGTCAACATCGTGGCCCTGCTTATCGTGCCTTTGCTGGCCAAGTACGCTGGTTAACCGTTAATTATGAAAGCCGGCTCCTTTCGGGGGGCCGGCTTTTTTTATGGTCCATTCGCTTCGGCAACTGAAGGAAATTTATGGTAATATGAATTTTTGGGACGGGATTAAACAACTGATAAAAGGCGCTAGGGGCAATTCCCAACGGAAAATTATTTGAACCAAGTAATGCCAAGTAAGGTTTTTTCTATGAGGGAGGCAGTAGTTCTGTTTGAAATTAGGCATGCCCACTAGCTAATCATTTCATGGAAATTACAAGCATTTTCCCTCTCCCCCTTGGGGGGAGAGGGCAGGGTGAGGGGGGGTATGGGTGGCCGACGAAGCCACCCCTCACCCGGTGTCGTCCCCTCGCAGGGGAGAGGGGATTTAAGTTGTATCGGCATAATATGTTGATATCGTTGAAATTACATTGGCATAGAGTTTAACTGCGAGAGAGTTTAGGCTTCTTTAGGCAATTTTGTTGCCGGACTACTGATTTGAACCGCCAAGAGCCGAAAATCGAAAACCGAAAACCCCATACTGCGGAATGGCCCTTTCTTCTGGGGCTGATCCTCATGGGGCTGGTGCTATTTTGCTACCGGCTGGGGGTCCCGGGGTTGATGGATCCGGACGAGGGCCGTTATGCCGAAATTGCCCGGGAGATCTTGCTGCTCCGGGATTGGCTCATTCCCCACCTGAACCTTTTCCCCTACCTGGAAAAGCCGCCCCTGGTCTACTGGCTCAACGCGGCCAGCTTCAAGGTTCTGGGTTATACCGAGCTGGCAGCCCGGTTGCCGTCGGCCGCCGCCGCCCTGGGGGGCCTGTTACTGGCCTACGGATTGGCCCGGACCCTGTGGGGGGCGGTGCCAGGATTTATGGGCGCCACGGTCCTGGCTACCTGCTCCGGCTACGTGGTCTTGGGAAGGCTCCTCACCCTGGACATGACCTTTGCCTTTCTGCTCAATCTGGCCATCGGCCTGGGTTACCTGGCGATTCGCCGGGAGCAGTCCCGGCTGTGGCCCTGGGCTTACGGGGCCCTGGGTCTGGCGGTGCTCAGCAAAGGGCCGGTGGCCCTGCTCCTGGCCGGCCTCATCTGGGGGCTCTGGGTGTTTTTAAATCCAGCCCCACCCCAACCCTCCCCCATCAAGGGGGAGGGAGTTATAGCAAGGATATCTTCACGGCTGCCAGCATTATATCAGTGGGGGGCCTGGCAGCCGCTAGTCCAGCCCTGGAGCTGGCTCCTCCTGGCGGGCCTTACCCTGCCGTGGTTCGTCTTCGTGCAATGGCGCTATCCGGTATTTTTTCACTATTTCATCCTGGAGCATCATTTCGGCCGCTTCCTGACCCCAGCCTTCCACCCGGAGCCCGTTTATTATTACGGGCCGGTGTTGCTGGGCCTGCTGCTCCCCTGGAGCTTCCTCCTGCCCTGGGCCTGTTTCTGCCGCCCGCGGGACCCGGACCGGGTCTTTCTGATGATTTGGGCAGGGGTGGTGGTGGTCTTCTTTTCCCTCTCCCGGGGGAAACTGGCCCCCTACATTTTACCGGCCCTGCTGCCCCTGGCCCTGCTCCTGGGGCGGGGTCTGGAGGATATGGCGGGCGGGGGCCAGGACGGGCGGAAATATCTGGGTTTCCGCGCCAGCCTGTGGGGTTGGGCTGCCGCGGGGGCGATCCTGTTTTCCCTGCTTTACTTTTCGAACCTGGACCAGGTCTGGTCGCGCCTCAACCTCTCGCGGCCGTATTTGTTAGTGGTGGCCGCGGTTTTCACCCTGACCCCTATTTTAGCTCTGCTGGACCGGCGCCGGGTTCTCCTGTTTTTGGGAGCCGGGGCCCTGATCTTTAGCATCCTGATGCCGGTGGGGATGGAGCGCTTGAGCCGACCGCGTTCGCCCAGGGAGATGGGACGCCTGCTTAACTCCCTTTGGCAGCCGCACGCCGCCCTGGTGGGAGTGTACCTCTATTCCCAGGGCCTTTCCTTCTATAGCGGCCAGGTCTTTCATCTCCTGGAGTCCCCGACTGAGCTGGATTTCGGCCGCAAGTTGGCCCCGGAGCAGGAGCGCACCTTATACTTTGCCGGGGTCAGCGATCTGGCGAAATTTGCCCAAAACCGCCCCCTGGTCTTCTTATATATGAAGGAGCGGCACCTGGAGGGTCTGAAAACAGAGTTGCCGGGGAAGCTCCGGTTCCTGGCCCGTCAAGGGGATTGCCTTTTGCTGGTCTATGAGGGAAAATAGAGAGCGGTGAGCTGCAGGGGCGACAGTGGCATAGGCTTCCAACCTGTGATCGGGTCGCCCGGTGAACAGTAAGCAGTGATCGCCTTACAAAGCAAGCTGGGCGCAGGCTGAACTAGCCTGCGCTTCCAGGACGAAGAGCACCCCGGATTATCCGCCACCCCATGCCTTTAATCATCTACCGCTATCTCCTCCTGGAAATCCTGCCGACCTTTGGGGTGGGCCTGCTGGCTTTCACCGCCATCGTCTTTCTGGGCCGCTTGATGAAGATTACCCAGATGATCGTGGTGAAAGGAGTGGGCCTGGTGGAAGTTTTACAGACCTGTCTCTATCTGCTCCCCTATCTGATGGTCTTCACCCTGCCGATGGCGGCCACGGTGGGGATTTTGCTGTCGCTGACGCGCCTCAGCGTGGATCGGGAGGTGATGGCTTTGAAGACCGCGGGGATGAGCTTCGTGCAACTGTTGCCGCCCATCCTGGGCTTTTCTCTGGCGGCGGCGGGCATCACCTTGATGCTCACGGTCTTCGGCAGCCCCTGGGGTCAGCAGGCCACCCGGGACCTCCTGGATAACGTGGCCAAAAAACGGGCCGACCTGGGTATCCAGGAACAGGTGTTTAATACGGATTTTCAAGGGCTGATGCTTTTCGCCAACCGGGTCTCTTCCCGTGCGGGGGGGCTGGAAGGCATCTTCGTTTACGACTTCCGGGACCGGGAAAATCCCAGCACGGTTTATGCCCAGTCAGGACAGTTGAGCTACGATGAGGCCCAGGAGACCGTGATGATGGAGCTAACCGACGGCTATGTGTTCCGCTGGGGCCAGGAGGAAAAGGATCGGAACCGCTGGCAAGTGGTGGATTTCAAGAGCTACCGGCTGCCCTTGCAGCTCTTCAGTTTTGGCTTAAAAGGCGGCAGGTCCGAGTCCGAGATGTCGTTGGGGGAACTGTGGTCCAGGCTCTCCCGGGAGCAGGCGGGCACGGACCCTTATAACCGGGCGGTGGTGGAGCTGAACCAGCGCTTCGCCATGCCGGTGGGGGCCCTGATCCTCTGCCTGATCGCCATGCCCCTGGGGTTAAGCCACCGGCATCAGGGCCGGACCTGGGGGGTGATTGTGGGACTGGTCCTGTTTCTGGTGTACTACATCGTCTTCACCGCCTCCTGGCGCCTGGCTATCGGCGTTAAGATCAACCCTGCCCTGGCCCCCTGGACCTCCGATTTCCTGTTTATCTGGGTGGCGCTTTTTCTTTGGTACCGCACCGTGAAAGAGCTGCCCCTGTTGCCACGTGCCTTGAAATGGCATGGGTTTTTAAAGGCATGAAATACTCCTAAACCAATCCAGTTTCTGATTAATCTTTCCAGGCGATTTCTTTCCGGTAATCAATGATTACCCCAACATCGCCAGGATTTCTTCGGTCTTTTCCCTGAGCAAGACCGGATCCCCCCGGGTTTCCACATTGAGGCGCAGTACCGGCTCGGTGTTGGAGGGGCGCAGATTAAAGCGCCAGTTGGAAAACTCCAGGCTGAGGCCGTCGATGCGCTCCTCCTTTAGGGCGATAGGGCCGTAGAAGTCCTCCACCCGCTGCAGGGCCGCTTCCGGGTCCGGGAGACGGCGGTTGATCTCGCCGCTCACCGGGAAGCGGGCCAGGCGCTCCGCCACCAGGGCCGACAAAGGCCGGCCGCTGCGGCTCAAGAACTCCAGCACCAGCAGCCAGGGGATCATGCCGCTGTCGCAGTAGGCGAAATCCCGGAAATAGTGGTGCCCGGACATCTCCCCGCCGTATAAGGCGTTCTCCAGGCGCATGCGCTCCTTGATGAAGGCATGACCGGTCTTGTTCTGGATGGGTCGTCCGCCGGCGGCCAATACCTGCTCCACGGTGTTCCAGGTGAGCCTGGGGTCGTGAATTACCGCGGCCCCGGGGTGGCGGGCCAGGAGGGTTTGGGCCAGGAAGCCCACGATATAGTAACTCTCGATGAAGTCCCCCTGCTCATCGAAGAAAAAACAGCGGTCGAAGTCGCCGTCCCAGGCCAGCCCCAGATCGGCCCGATGCAGGCGCACCGCGGCGCTGGTGGCCTGGCGGTTCTCCGGCAAAAGCGGATTGGGGACCCCGTGGGGAAAGCTGGGGTCCGGCTCGTGGTTGATTTTGATGAATCTGAAGGGCAGGTGTTTCTCCAGCCGGTCCAGCACCGGGGCGGCGCAGCCGTTGCCGGCGTTGACCACCACCTTGAGGGGCCTAAGGAGGGCCAGGTCCACGTAGCTGAGCAGGTGGGCGACGTAACCCTGGAAGGCCTCGGTGGGCACCAGGGCGCCCCGGATTCGAGGGGGCAATGGCGGGAATTCGCCGGCTGCGGCCAGGGCCTCCAGGTCCCTGAGGCCGGAGTCGCCGCTCAGGGGGCGGGCTTGCTCCCGAACAAACTTCATGCCGTTATAGTCCGGGGGGTTGTGGCTGGCGGTGATCATGAGGCCACCGTCCAGTTCCAGGTGGGCGGTGTAGAAATAAACCTGCTCGGTGCCGCACAATCCCAGGTCCCAAATTTCCACCCCGCGGTCGCTGAGCCCGGCGCTCAGGGCCCGGGCCAGCGGCAGGCTGGAGGCGCGCCCGTCCCGGCCCAGGGCCACTCGGGATGGGTGCAGGAAGGCGGCGTAGGCCTGGCCGATCCGGTAGGCCAGATCTTCATCGAGTTCCTCCGGGACCCGCCCGCGAACGTCGTAGGCCTTGAAGCAGCTAAGCTTTCCCATAACCGGCAACTAATTCATATATCATAACAAACTCTGCTATACGGTCGGCTTCGACAAGCGACCCGCCGCAAGAGACGAAATGACGTTATCCTTGCTTGTAACAAAGTAACCTCTCCATCCGAGAATATGCGGCAGCCGCTTCACTCGCGGACAGAAAAGTTTTTGAGGACCTGACTCGCCGAGTTTAATCCCGGAAAGGTTTTTTGGGGGGCACATGGTCTTCTAGAAGCCAAGATAGCACAAATTTCCAGGTTTTGATAGGATGAGAGGCAAATGCCGCGATCACCGGGTAACTGCAAGAGCGCATCCTCGGACCAGATGGCGACGGAGGCGGGTTATCAGCAATCTCTCTTCTCTTAAGGGCGCCCGGGTCCTGATTACCGGGGGCGCAGGCATGATTGGCAGCACCATCGCCCACCTGGCGGTGCAACATGGGGCCCGGGTTACCATCCTGGATGCGATGTTGCCGGCTTATGGGGGAAATCTCTTTAATCTTCACGGGATTTTCGATGCCATCAAATTCGTCCAGGGCGATATCCGGGATCTGTCGTTGGGCCAAAGCCTGGTAGCGGAAACCGATTACCTCTTCAACCTGGCCGGACAGGTGAGCTATGTGGACAGCAACACCGACCCGCTTCTGGACCTGGATATCAACTGCAAAGGGCACCTGCAGATGCTGGAGGCCTGTCGCCAGGTTGGCGCCAAGGCCCGGTTGGTCTTCGCCAGTTCGAGATTCGTCTATGGGAGGATCGATTACAACCCGGTGGACGAGGGCCATCCTTTCAATTGTCTGAGCATTTACGGCATCCATAAACTGGCGGGGGAAAAGTATTATCGCTTCTATCATGAAGCCTATGGCCTGGATACGGTGAGCGTGCGCATCGCCAATCCTTACGGTCCCAGGCAGCAGATGAAGCACAGCAAATACGGGATCGTCAACTGGTTCATCCGCCTGGCCCTGGAGGGGCGGCCCCTGACGATTTACGGCGAGGGGCGGCAGGCACGGGATTATATCTTTGTGGAGGACCTGGCGGAGGCCATGCTGGCATTGGCCCTGGCTCCCGGAACCGCAGGCCAGGTTTATAATCTGGGCTCCGCCACCTCCACGCCGTTTATCGAGATGGCGCGCCTGGTGGCCGAAGCCGTGCCCGGCACTCAGGTGCGCCAGGTGGAGTGGCCGGCGGACCGCTATTTCGTGGAAACCGGGGACTATGTCAGCGACCTTGGCAAGATCAGCGCCGCCATCGGCTGGCGGCCCCGAGCCTCCCTCAAGGAAGGAATCTCCCGGACCGTGGAATATTACCGTAAGTATCGGGATAAATACTGGGGAGCGAGTTTTTTTTAAAAGGCGAATTTGCGAAAAATTCCCCTGATCCGGCCAGGGTTCAAGGTCGTGGTTCAGGGCTGCGTCTGATAAACCCTTCTCTCATGATTCTTATGGCCATGGACTTTTCAAAGGTGAAGGGAGCGGCAAAGACGGCATCCCCCGGCCCTGCCTGAAGCGTCTTCATCGCGGGCGGCGGTTACCAATAACTCTTGGAACAACTCAGGCGAGTAAGGTAAAATAATCTTTAAGGCATATTCAGATCTTGCGGGCAGTTATCACCTCCGGAGCAGATGAGACCTTAAGATGCAAGATTCGGCAGACAAGGGGGCCGCGGCCCGGATGGGCGGCAGGGCCGAAGGTTGGAAGGGCATAATTCTGGCCGGCGGGGCCGGAACGCGGCTCTACCCCATCACCAAGGTGGTAAGTAAACAGCTCCTGCCGGTCTATGACAAGCCCATGATCTATTATCCGCTGTCAGTCTTGATGCTGGCAGGCATCCGCCGGATTCTGGTCATCTCCACCCCGGAGGATCTTCCCAGGTTCCGGAACCTTTTGGGAGACGGCTCCCAACTGGGCTTGCAATTCGCCTATGACGAACAGCCCCGGCCCGAAGGTTTGGCCCAGGCCTTCATTATCGGCCGGGACTTTATCGGCCGGGACCGGGTATGCCTGGTCTTGGGGGATAATATTTTTTATGGGCACGGTTTTCAGGAGATTTTAGGCAGGGCCGTTAGTCTGGTATCGGGCGGGGTCATCTTCGGTTACTGGGTGAAGAATCCGGAAAGATACGGGGTCGTGGAGTTTGATGATTGCCACCGCGCCATCGAATTGGTGGAGAAGCCCGCCAAACCCAGGTCGAACTTTGCGGTTCCCGGTCTCTATTTTTACGATAATGGCGTGGTGGAAATCGCTGCCGGCCTCAAACCCTCACCCCGGGGGGAACTGGAGATCACCGATATCAATAAAGAATACCTGAGAAGAGGTTCCCTGCGGGTGGAGATCCTGGGAAGAGGATTCGCCTGGTTGGATACCGGCACTCACGAATCGCTCCTGGAGGCGTCCACCTTCATCGAAACCATCGAGAAGCGGCAGGGCCTAAAGATTTCCTGCATCGAAGAGATCGCCTACCGGAAGAGATATATAGACGAAAGGCAACTGCGGGCCCTGGCCCAGCCGTTGCGGAAGAACAGCTATGGCCAGTACTTGTTGAGGGTGCTGGACCAGACGATTTAATATTGGTAAGAAGATGACTGCTGAAAACCCCGTTCCGATAACCGGGCTAATCCTGGCGGGTGGCCTGGGCACCCGTTTCTGGCCCCTGAGCCGCTCCCAATACCCCAAGCAGGTGCTGCGCCTGCTGGGGTCGGAGTCCATGATTCAGGCGACCATCGAGCGCTTGCTGCCTCGCATTCCCGCGGAGCGCCTGGTGGTGGTGACCAATACCGCCCAGGCGGAGGTCATCAATCTGGAGCTGCGCCGCAAAGGTTGGCAAGACATCAGGATCATCCTGGAGCCGGAAGGGAAAAACACTGCGCCCGCGGTGGGCCTGGCCGCGGTCTTGCTGGGGGCCGCAGAACCCACCGGCCTGCTGGCGGTCTTTCCGGCGGACCACTTTATCGGCGATCAGGCGAGTCTGTTGGCGGCTTTGGACCGGGGCGCGGAATGGGCCGCCGCCGGCTATCTGGTGACCTTCGGCATTCCCCCCAACCACCCGGAAACCGGCTATGGCTATATAAAGCAAGGGCCACCCCTGGACCCCGCCGGAACCGGATTTCAGGCCGCCCGCTTCATTGAAAAACCGGATGCATCCCAGGCCCGGGCCTTTCTGGACGAAGGCGGCTATTACTGGAACAGCGGCATCTTCCTGTTCCGCCGGGATTCTTTGCTGGAGGCATTTAAGCGCTACTTGCCGGAAGTTTACCAGGGGTTGGCCCGTATCCAGGAGGGAAAGGCGGGCCCTGATTTCCTGGCAGAGGTTTACCGGGATTTTCCCAACATCTCCCTGGATCACGGTATTATGGAGCATGCCGCCCGGGTGGCCGTGGTGCCGGTGGAGATGGGCTGGAACGACGTGGGCACCTGGGGGGCCTTGCAAGAGATCTTCCCCCGGGACGCCCAGGGGAACGTCCTCCTGGGCCGGATCCTGGACCGCGGCAGCAAGGGCTGCACCTTTTTCGCCCAGAGTCGTCTGGTGGCCACCATCGGCCTGGAGAACATCATCGTGGTGGATACCCAAGACGCCACCCTGATATGCCATAGGGAACGGGTCCAGGAAGTGAAGGACCTGGTGGCAGAGTTGCACCGCCGGCAGATGGCGGAGTCGGTGCAGCACCCCACGGTGCAGCGGCCCTGGGGGCATTATACCGTGATGGACGAAGGCCCGGGGTATAAAGTCAAGCAGATCGAGGTGGCGCCGGGCGGCCGCCTCAGCCTGCAAAGCCACCAGCACCGGGCGGAACATTGGGTGGTGGTGCAGGGCACCGCCAGGGTGACCATCGCCGCGGACATCACGTCGGTGGCCAGCAACCAGAGTATTTTCATCCCCGCAAAAACCGCACACCGCCTGGAAAACCAGGAGAGCCAGCCCCTGCGCATCATCGAAGTGCAGACCGGCCCCTATCTCGGCGAGGACGATATCCAGCGCCTGGACGACGATTACCGCCGCGTTTAGCGCCGGATCCTTAGGATTTCTGGAACCTCTATCCTGAAAAGTTCCATAGGTAGCAGGGGCGCACCCAGGTGTGCGCCCACTGGCGCCCCCCGGGCTGTCACGCACCGCCAGCCTTGGGCAGGATCAGCCATGGTCCTGCCTTGATTATTTTCCCCGCCTTTTTTGCGTACGAAATAATCTCGCGCCGGAATCCGGAGCTATCCGGGTTTTAATCTATGAAGTCACTGGTAGGTGACTTGAAATTCTCAAAAGCGACAGAGGAGATGGATGTATGAAACCTTTTGGCAAGAGATCGGTGCTGCTGGCTTTGACCCTGGTGTTGGCTGTAGGCGTGGCGGCAGTCGTCTGGGCCGAGGCTCCCAAGGGTATGCCCCAGGGACCCATGGCGATGCATCATGGCTACAAATGCCACCACGGACACATGAATCTGACCCCGGACCAGGCGGCTAAACTCTTCGACGTCAAAGATAAATTCCGCACCGACACCGCGGCGCTGCGCAAGCAGTTATTTGTGGGGAAGGCGGAATTGGCGGCCTTGTGGAAGGCTGAGACCCCCGATGGGAATGCCATCGTGGCCAAGGTTAAGGCACTCAGTCCCCTGAAGGAACAGCTGATGGAGAAGAGGGTGCTCTTCCGCCTGGAAGTTCGCAAGATCGTCCCCAAGACCCCCGTACAGACGGGGATGGGTGAGGGTGGCGGTATGGGCTCCATGGCCATGGGCCCCGGGTCGCCGATGGCTGCCGAAGAATAGCGAGACCAGTTAACCCCTAGAAGCTGAAGGGCCAGACCGGCCCTTCAGCAACACCTTCCGCCGATCTCCATCTCTCCAAGGATCCCTACGGAAGCTAAAGACTACCTCATCAGGACCCCTGACCTCGGTTCCACCTCACAATTTTGTCCAGCCGCTCCCTCAAATCCTTGAAAAATTGCCGGAATTACCGTAAAATTAAAAAAGAAAATTACCGAGAGGATTTTTAGAAACCTGAGGACCATGGCAGTTCTGCCTATACGTAAATTACCCGACCCGGTGCTACGGCAGCCGGCCCGGGAGATCAAAGGGATCAACGACGAGCTGCAGGGTCTCATCGATGATATGGCCGAAACCATGTACGCCGCCCCGGGCCTGGGGCTGGCCGCCAACCAGGTGGGGGTCTTGCGCCGCCTCATCGTTTTCGACGTGGCCCACCGGGATGGCGCGGCCAGGGACCTCAAGGTGCTCATCAATCCCTGCATTACCGACGCGGAAGGAGAGCTTACCCGCGAGGAAGGCTGCCTCTCGGTGGCGGACTTTAGCGCCGAGGTGCGGCGCCACGCCCGGGTGAGCGTGGAGGGCCTGGACCGGAAAGGGAACCCCGTAACCATTACCGGGGAGGGATTGCTGGCGGTGGTGCTCCAGCACGAATTGGATCACCTGGAAGGCATCCTCTTCATTGACCGCATCAGCCGGCTGAAGCGGAGCATCTATTTAAGGCGGCTCCAGAAACAGGCGGCGGCCAGGTGAAGCACGGCCCCTGGCGTTTAATCTTCATGGGCACCCCCCAGTTCGCCCTGCCTTCCCTGGAAGCCTTGATCTCCCATGGGGAGGAGGTGCTGGCGGTGATTACCCAACCGGACCGGCCCCGGGGGCGGGGGCAGCGAGTTACCCCGTCGCCGGTGAAGGAGTTGGCCCTCTCCTGGAAGCTGCCGGTGCTGCAGCCCCGGAGTCTCAAGGGCCCCGCCCTGGCGCAGCACCTTACGGCATTGGGTCCGGAGCTGATAATCGTGGTGGCTTACGGGCGTCTGCTGACCCATGAGCTTCTGGCCGTGCCGGCGCTGGGTTTCCTCAACGTCCACGCCTCCCTCCTGCCTGCCTATCGAGGCGCCGCCCCCATCAATTGGGCCCTGATCCGGGGGGAGCGGGAGACCGGGGTGACCATTCAGTGGATGGTTCACGAATTGGATGCGGGGCCCATCTTTCTCCAGGAGCGGGTCCCGGTCATGGAGGACGACAATTTTGGCGCCCTGTCCGGGAAGCTGGCGGAGAGGGGCGCGGTCCTGCTGGTGCAGGCCCTGGAGAGGCTGCGCCGGGGTGAGGCCGTCAAAGAGCCCCAGCCCCAGGAAGGGGTTACCTATGCCCCGCCCCTCTCCCGGGAGATGCGCCGCCTCAACTGGCGATTGCCGGCCCGGGAAGTGGCCGGCTGGATCCGGGGGCTCGATCCGTCTCCCGGGGCCTATGCCCTGTGGCGGGGAGAGGTCTTGAAACTGTTTGCCGCCAGGGTGAAGAAATCGGCGGGGGGAGCCGCGGCCCCGGGCACGGTTTTGGGGCTGAGCTCCCGGGGGCTGGAAATCGTCTGCGGCCAGGGCAGCGTCCTGGTGCAGGAACTGCAACTGGCCGGACATAAACGCCTGACGGCTCCTGAATTCCTACGGGGCCATCCTTTGCTCAAACAGGTCTTGGACTGAGGCGCGGCAAGATGGAGGAACCGGTTAAAATCCTGAACGGCGGCAATTCCCTCCGGCCCCAGAAACGCATCTTCCTGGGATTGCTGGCCGTCACCTGCCTGCTGTTCACCATCCTGTTGGGGGTGCTGTGGTACGTGCCCTATGTGGGGCTCAGCAACCTCAATCCCCATCTGCCCTTGATCCTGGGGGTGTTTTTCGCGGCGCTGCTGCTTCTCCTGCTGGGCGGCCTGCTGCTGTTGGCCCTGACGGTGCTGTTGGGCCGGGACCTCTTCTTTTCCCGGAAACTCCGGGGCGCGGTCATCAAGCTGCTGCTGCCCCTGATGAGCGTGGTGGGCAAACTCTGTGGCGTCTCCAAGGACCAGGTGCGCCGCTCTTTCATCGAGATCAACAACCAACTCGTGCTGGCCCAGCACTCCCGCGCCACCCCGGACAAGCTGCTGTTGCTCATGCCCCACTGCCTGCAGTTCCATGAATGCAAGTTCCGCATCACCGGCAACACCGTGCACTGTCAACGCTGCGGCAAATGCGCCATCAAGGGGCTGACGGAACTCTCGGAGAAGTACGGGGTGGGGCTGGCGGTGGCCACCGGCGGCACCCTGGCCCGGCGCATCATCGTGGAGCGGCGGCCACGGCTGATCATCGCGGTGGCCTGTGAGCGGGACCTCAGCAGCGGCATCCAGGACAGCTACCCGCTGCCGGTCTTCGGGGTGCTCAACTCCCGTCCCCAGGGCCCCTGCTATGATACCCTGGTGGATCTGGAGAAGGTGGAAGAGGCCCTGAAGACCTTCCTGCTGCCTGCCGCGGCGCCGTCCGGCGGCTCAGAGAATGGCGCTAGAGATGAGAAAGGCGCTGGGGGATGAAATCTTCTTAATCAAAGCATTAAATAGATTGCATTTTAATCGAGTAGCGGCAAGCCTTGGCTTGCGCAGGCTAAAGCCTGCGGCTACAGTTAATGTAGGGTGCGCACTGCGCACCGATTGGGCACTGCGCACCAATTCCTTAGTTAATGATAGGGTGGGCACTGCCCAGCAATTCTGTCAAAGATGGTTTCCGGTTAAAAAAATCGTACTTGCCACCTTGTCGCTACTTATATTGGTGGTTGGTTCCCGGTGCCCTTTGTGCCTCTGTGGGAAAGTTTTGCTTTTGCCGAAAACCGAAAACTGAAAACCGAAAACCATAAAGTGTAGGGTGGGCACTGCCCACCGATTCCTTAAAAATCATAGTCCCTTCTTTATCCCCTCTCCCCCGATGGGGGAGAGGGTTAGGGTGAGGGGGAAATCTAATCTCTTTGCCGCGGCGATTAATAAGTATCGTTCCTCGAGGTTATTATCATTACTTTTCGAGATTTTAGTTCCGCAAGCCTTACTTTGCCTGGGCGATAATTAAGGGACAGGAATAATCGTGATGTCTAAACTGGGCTCCATAAAAACCGCTCGGAAGCTTTTAAAGAAGCATGAGCTTTCCGAACTGCGGGCTGCTATCAACTACATAAATGTCTTTTCCGGAAAGAGGTTTGTTCTAAAAATTGGCGGTTCTATCTTAGATGACTTGAGCCTTTTGCCTTCACTTATTGAGGATGTGATTTTTTTGAAAAAAGTGGGAATAGATGTGGTCCTGGTTCATGGAGGCGGTTGCCATCTTAACCAGGCCATGAAGGAAAAAAATTTAAAAATTAATAAGATTCGGGGATTGCGGGTAACCTCGGCGGAGGTGCTGGAATTGGCTGCCAGGGTTTTCGCCGAAGTTAGCCGAAAAATAAAGACGGAGATTGAAAGGCATGGATACCGTTCCATAATCTTTGGGCGGGAGACCGGCCTGGTAAAATCGGAGCGGATAGATTCGCCGGAATTAGGTTTCGTGGGGGTTCCCCGGGCCGTTGAGGTTTCGTTATTAGATAATCTGGCGGATAAGGTTATCCCGATAGTCTCATCGGTGACCGCCGGGAACCAGCCTGGTGATCCCGGCTTTAATGTTAATGCGGACGATGTTGCCGGCATCCTCGCCTCGAGCATCGGTGCGGAGAAACTGATCCTGATGACCGACGTGGAAGGAGTTTTGGATGAAAACGGCTCGCTGCTCTCGACCCTGAGCATAAGTCAAGTGGAGGCCCTGATCACCAAGAAGATAATTCATGGAGGCATGATACCCAAGGTGGAAACCTGTCTTAACGCCTTAAAAGGTGGAGTGCAAAAGTGTCATATTGTCAAAGGCAGTAGTCACTCATTTATTGACGAGATTTTAACGGATGCCGGGGTGGGAACGGAATTCGTCCGGGATGACTTGGCTGCTCAAGGGCTCCTATGAGGAAAAGGTGATTGACGACCGGGGCAACGACTTGCAGCTGGTGCAGAACCTGGCGGAGGCGGAGGGATGAAGCGGCAGGAGATTTTAGAGCTCCTGGCCCGGCATCGGGACGAACTCCGGGAATATGGGGTGGAAAGCCTGGCCCTCTTCGGCTCGGTGAGCCGGGAAGAGGAAACGGCGGAAAGCGATATCGATATCCTGGTGGAGTTTTCCCGGCCAGTGGGGATGTTGGCCTTTCTCCGTTTGCAGCATCGGCTGACGGAGATTCTGGGGGGGGGAGAAGGGTCGATCTGGCCACCCCCAAGGCCCTGAGGCCAGCCTGGCGGGACCGTATTTTGAACGAGGCCGTCCATGCATCTAGAGCGGGATTACCCCGTCGATCACCTTGCCATAAAGAGCTTTAAATTCCCCCTCACCCTGACCCTCTCCCCCAGCGGGGGAGAGGGAATTAAATGAAACCTCCATAGTTAATCAATTTTTTGCCCTTAGTAATAACGTGCCGCTCTGAGGAAATTTTGCGCAAGAGGCCCAAATCCGAGCCGGGCCGCGGCGCCCGCACCCTGGCCCTGGACATCCTGGCCGTGGCCTCGCGGCTGCAGGGGAGGTCGGTGGAGGAACTGCTGGCCGCCACCCTCAAACGGCAGCCCCAGTTGCCGCGGCCGGAGAGGGCCTTGTTGCTGGAACTGGTCCAGGGGGTGAAGCGCTGGGAACTGAAACTCGACTATTTCATTTCCCAGGTTTCCGCCCTGCCGCTCTCAAAACTGCACCCCTTAGTCCTTTTGATCCTGCGCCTGGCCACTTATCAGATCCTGATGCTGGACCGGGTGCCGGCCCGGGCCGCGGTCCACCAGGCGGGTCTGGAGGCCAAGGCCCGGCGCTTGCCGCCGGCTTACGGGGGCTTCATCAACGCGGTGTTGCGCCGCCTGGCCGCGGGCGACCTGCCCCCACTACCGGAGCGCCAGACCGATCTGGTAGCCGCCCTGAGCGTGGAACACTCCCACCCCCCCTGGCTGGTGCGCCGCTGGCTGGAGCGCTGGGGCCTGGAGCAGACCGAAGTCAGGCTGGCCGCCAATAATTGCCTCCCTCCCCTGACCATCCGGGTTAACACCCTGAAGACCGACCCCGAAACCCTGAGGGTCCGGCTTAGCCGTGAAGGGGTGGAAGCCCAGCCCTGCCGCTTCTCTCCGGTGGGGCTGCGGCTGACCGGGCTTAGGGTGCCGCCGCTGGAGCTTCCTTCTTATCAAGGAGGCCAGTGGCTGTTTCAAGATGAGGCCGCGCAACTGGTCAGCATGCTGCTGCCCCCGGCGAGGGGGCGGCTGCTGGAATTGGGCGCCGGCCGGGGAGGCAAGACCACCCATCTGGCCGAGTTGTCTGCCAATGCCGGCCTGATCCTGGCTCTGGAGCTGCACCAGGGGAGGCTCCGGGAACTGCGGGGCTCGCTCTCGCGTTGGGGGGCGAGCGCCGTCCAACCCATCCGGGCTGACGCCGCCCGCGTCCTGCCCCTGAGAGATGGGGCCATGGACGCCGCGGTCCTGGACGCCCCGTGCTCCGCCCTGGGCATCCTCAGGCGCCATCCGGAAATCAAGACCCGCCTTAAGGAAGCCGATTTGGCCACCTTTCCGCCCCGGCAGCGGGCCTGGCTTGCGGCCGCGGCCGCGGCCCTGAGACCCGGCGGCCACCTCCTCTATATCACCTGCACCGAGGAGCCTGCCGAAAACCAGGAGTTAATCGAGTCCTTCCTGGGGACCCACCGGGAGTTTCGCCTGGGGACCGACCCCCAGCTCCTGCCGGCTCCCGCCCGCCACCTGGTGCAGCCGCCGGGGTGGTTCTGCTCCTTAAACGCCGACGATCTGGATGGTTTTTTCGCGGCGCTCCTTACCAAAACTTAGGGTGAGATCAGATCTGTTTGAAATTAGGCATGCCCAAGAGCTAATCATTTCAGAGAATTTACCAGCTTTTTCCCTCTCCCCGGTCTATACAGGGGGGAGAGGGCAGGGTGAGGGGGGTAAGGATTGTCTTGTAGGGGCGCACCCATGTGTGCGCCCCCCACGCAATGGTGGGCAGTAGGGGCGGGTTTAAAACCCGCCCCTACAGGGCGGAAACCTGGGTCCGTCCATACGAAAAACAGGAATAGATTTTTAAGGAATTGGTGGGCAATGGAACCAGAAAAACTAGGATGAGATTCCAGGGAGCAGGGGTATATTTATTTAGGGCGACCCAATCACAGGCTGGAAGCCTGTGCCACTGTCGCCCCTACGCTTGCTTAAATTTTCCCCTGGGCGGGACATCATAAGACTTTTTCTCCGGCTTGCCTTAAGGTATATTCGCTTCATCACCCGCGGTTAATGGGGGGGAAAAAATGGCGGTTCGCTTGGAAATCGGCTGGCGGCCGGAGCTGCCGGACGCGGAAGGGGAGGGGGTGCGTCGCCAGGCGCGGGAGTATTTCGGCCTGGAGATCGACCGGGTTCGGGTGCTGCGGGTCTTGATGCTGGACCTGGACTTGCCTACCGGGGAGCTGGAGGAGGTGCGCCGGGAGATCTTCACGCACCCCGCCACCCAGACCTCCGGCTTCCGGCCTCTGGCCCAGGCCTTCGACTGGGCGGTGTGGGTGGGCTTCAAGCCCGGGGTGCGGGATAATGCCGGGGCCGTGGCCCGGGAGGCCATTGAGGCCTATCTGGGACGCTCCCTGGCGCCGGCGGAGGCGGTCTATACCTCCAAGCTTTTTCTCTTTTCCGGGGAGAGCCTGGAGCGGGGGCGCATGGCCCAGGTGGCCCGGGAACTGCTGGCCAACGACATGATCCAGGAGTTCCGCCTCTTCTCCTGGCAAGATTGGGACCCGGAAACGGGGGTGGGTATCATACTGCCCCGGGTACAGCTTACGCGCTCCCCGGAGGTGGAGGTGTTCGACCTCAGTTCCCTGGAGGCCTTACGTGAGTTGAGCCGCCAGCGCTATCTGGCGCTCAGGGACGCGGACCTGCCCATCATCAGGGATTACTTTCGGCGCCCGGAGGTCCAGGAGCGCCGGGCCGCGGTGGGATTGGGGCCTCCCACCGACGTGGAGCTGGAGTACCTGGCCCAGGCCCGCAGCGACCATTGCAACCACAACACCTTCCGGGGCCTGTTCCACTTCCGCGACCCGGCCAGCGGGGAACACCTGGTGGTGGACAACCTGTTTAAAACCTGCATCGAGGCGCCCACCCGGGAGATCGCCTCGAAGAAGTCGTGGGTGGTCTCGGTGTTGTGGGACAACGCCGGGGTGGGGCAGCTCGACGACGAATTCTCCTATGTAATCAAAGGGGAGACCCATAACTCTCCCTCCAACCTGGAGGCCTACGGCGGCGCCCTCACGGGGATCGTCGGGGTCTACCGGGACCCCATGGGCACCGGCAAAGGCGCCCGGCTCATTGGGGGGATTTACGGCTTTTGCGTGGGCCCGCGGGATTATCCCGGCCCGTTGCGGCCCCGGCTTCACCCCCGGCGCCTGTTGGATGGGGTTATCGCAGGGGTTAAGGACGGCGGCAACAAGAGTGGCGTACCCACCCTCAACGGGGCCCTCTATTTTGATGAAAGCTACCTGGGCAAATGCCTGGTATTCGTGGGGGCCGTGGGTCTGTTACCCAAACAGCTCAAAGGGAAGCCGGCGGCCAAGAAGGCGGCTCAGCCCGGCGATCTCATCTTTATGTGCGGCGGCCGGGTGGGTAAAGACGGGATCCACGGGGTCACGGCCTCCTCGGAGGTGGCCTCCCCGGGCACCCCGGCGGGTCACGTACAGATCGGCGACCCTTACACCCAGAAGAACATGCAGGATTTTCTGCAAGAGGCCCGGGACCAGGGGCTCATCACCTTCATCACCGATTGCGGCGGCGGCGGGCTCTCTTCGGCAGTGGGCGAATCGGCCATGATGGCCGGGGGCTGCGAAGTGGACCTTTCCCGGGTGCCGTTGAAATATCAGGGTCTCGATCCCTGGGAAATCTGGATTTCCGAGTCCCAGGAGCGCATGGTGGTGGCGGTGCGCCCGGAAAACCAGGTCCACTTTAAGGAGCTGGCCCGCAAACACGCGGTGGAGGCCAGCGTCATCGGCGCCTATAACGACCGTGGAGTCCTGGAGGTGAAGCACCAGGGCCGGGTCTGCGCCTATATGGACCTCTCCTTGCTGGAAGAGGAATTCCCACCCTGGGAGTTTGACTGCGAGTGGCAGCCCCCGGCCAACCGTCTCAGCGAGCCGGTGCTGGGGGAGCCCGGGGATCACCGGAGGCTGCTGCTGGCCATGCTGGCGCGGCCCAATATCTGCGCCCGGGAATGGATCATCCGCCAGTATGATCACGAGGTCCAGGGGGGCAGCGTCCTCAAACCCCTGGTGGGCCGGGGGGTCCAGGTGCCGGGGGACGCCGCGGTGATCCGCCCCAGGCCCCAATCCCCACGGGGCCTGGCCTTGAGCCTGGCACTCAATCCGGCCTACTCGCAAATCGACACCTACCACATGGCCGCGGTCACCATTGATGAAGCGCTGCGGCGTCTTCTGGCAGTGGGTGGCGTTCTGGAGCATATCGGCGGGGTGGACAATTTCTGCTGGCCCAACGTGGAGTATCACCCGTTGGACAACCCCGACGGCAAGTACAAGGCGGCCCAATTGGTGCGGGCCTGCTGGGCCCTGCGGGACCTGTGCCTGGCTTACGGGATTCCCCTGCTCTCCGGCAAAGACAGCATGTACGTGGACGGCCTGCTGCCCGGGCCCTTCGGGGAGACGCACCGGGTTTCGGGCCTGCCCACCCTGTTTTTTACCGCGGTGAGCGTCCTGCCGGAGATTCGCCGGGCTATGACCCTGGAGTGGAAGAAACCGGGCGACCTCATCTACCTTTTGGGCCACACCCGGGCGGAGTTGGGCGGCTCAGAGTTTTACGAACTTATGGGCTATGTGGGACTGAGCGTCCCGGAGGCCCGGCCACGTGAGTTTCTGTCCTATTACCGCCTGCTGGAGCAGGCCGGGCGGGAGGAACTGCTGGCTTCCTGCCACGGGGTTTATCGGGGCGGCCTGTTGGTGCACCTGGCGCTGGCCTCCATGGCCGCGGGCCTGGGGGTGCAGGTGGACCTGGGCGGGGTGGCTCCGGAGGCCCCGGATTTCGCCGCCGCTTATGCCGAATCCGCCGGGCGTTTCCTGGTGAGCCTCGACCCATCGCGGCGGAGCCGCTTTGAAGAGCTGTTTAAAGGCCAGCCCGCTTATCTGCTGGGAGAAGTGCGGCAAGATCGGCTGCTTCAAGTAAACCGCGGGGGCCAACTGTTGGAGGCTTCTCTGGAAGACCTCAGCATCGCCTGGCAGCGCCGCTTCGGGGACTTGATTTGAGGGAAATGGGTTTTCTGATACAATTAATTGGGGGATCGGAAAATAGATCAAATTCCCCCTCACCCTAACCCTCTCCCCCCCACCGTAGGGGCGGGGTTTCCCCGCCCGGGCGGCGAGACGCCGCCCCTACCGGCGAGGGGAGAGGGGATAAATAAGAGAACCCATAATTCTCCCATTAATAATTGATGGGCGTCCGCGGGCGGCCCGCGGGGTGAGCCACCGCCAATTCTAAAACCGAGGCGGGACGAGGCCTCTGCGAAAATCCAGGGATTTCCCTGACTAATCAAAGGGTGGCTAAGGCGGGTGTATGACAGTCGAGGGCGGCTGTCCTACCTGGCGCCTCCACCTCGTTAACAGGAAGAAACCATGCACGCCGAGATGTTGGTCCTGCGGTTCAACCGGGAGGTGGTGGATCAACCCATCATCTATCGGCTGGTTAAAGACTTTGATCTGGAATTCAATCTGCTGAAGGCCACCATCTACCCCCAAAAAGAGGGGGTGATGGTCATGGAGCTTCGGGGCCATCCCCAGAACTTCCGCCGGGGTCTCAAGTATCTTCGGGATTCCGGAGTCCAGGTGAAACGGGTGGCCCGGGAAGTGCGGCGCAATGAGGAGCGCTGCTATCAGTGCGGCACCTGCACCGCGGTCTGTCCCACCGGCGCCCTCTATCTGGTGCGGCCGGAGATGGCGGTGCTGTTTGACGCCGGCAAATGCAGCGCCTGTGAGCTGTGTTGCCCGGTTTGCCCGGCCCGGGCCATGGAAGTCCAACTAGACCGCAGCGCCCTCTAACAAAAAAGTTCGGCGGCTGGCTTGCTCTCGATTTTTATCGGCGTTTACGCCGCGGTCATCTCCTCCATTTACTTCCTGCTGCCCCTGCATTTACAGGGCAACCTCAAGTTCAGCGGCGCCCAGATCGGCCTGCTTTACGCGGTCTTCAACCTTAACGCCATCCTGGTGTCCTTTCCGGTAGGGGTCAGCGGCGACCGTTACGCGGCCCGGGGCCTCACCCGCCTGGGTCTGGCGGGCTGTGCCCTGTGTCTCTGGGGCATGGCCACCCTAAGGAGTTTCAGGCCATTTTTCCTGATCTTCTGGGGTTTCGGCCTGAGCGCCGCTCTTCTGAGCCAATCGCTGAATATTATGTTGTTCAAGGGGAACGGGGCCGAAGGGTCTACGGCCAGGCGCTTCGGCCATTTCAATGCCATGCGGATGGGAGGCATGATGTTAGGGACCCTGGCCGGCGGCTTCCTGGTGCATCTCCTCAATTTCCCCCGGGTTTTGCAGCTCTGCGGAGGGGTCCTGCTGCTGATGTGGTGGCCCTCCGCCTGGCTGCCGGTGGTGCCGGCGGTGCGGGCCTCCATGTGGGAATATCGCCGGGAACTCTTTACCAGGCCGGTGCTGTTCTTCGTGACCTGGCTCTTTCTCTTCACCTTGCACTGGGGCGCCGAAGCCACCAGCCTGACCCTGTTTTTGCAGCACAACCTGGGATTGGAGGCCCAGGGGATAGGGGCTTACATGGCCGGGGAGTTCGCGGTGATAACCGTCACCGCCTATCTTTACGGGCGCTTCTGGGCCGGCCGCTTGCAGCCGCTGACCTTCCTGGCGGTGGCGTTGTTGGCCTCCGGCAGCGGCCACATTCTGATGACCTGGCCCATTCTCCCCTGGTCCTTTGCCTGGCGGGCGGTGCACGGCTTCGGGGACGGCCTCATCCTCATGGAGACTTATGCCACCGTCTCCCGGCAGTTCCACGTGGACCGCATCGGCGGCACCTCCAGCCTGATCCCCCTCATTACCACAATGGGGGTCCTGGTCGGCTCCCTGATTTTCGGCCCCCTGGGGGCGGCCATGGGCTACCAGGCCCCTTTGATCATCTCGGGAATCATCACCCTGGCCCTGCTGCCGGTGGCTTATCGAGGATTGCAGGAGTAAGCCGCCAGGGGGATTAGTTCAAGGTTCAAGGTTCAAAGTTCAAGGTTCAAGGTTCCGCCTTTATGCCGTATAAACACGTATAGACCGAGATTATGCAGCAGCCTTGGCCACCACGGGCAAAAAATGGTTTTGGGGACCCCTTTGCCAGGGGAAAACCTCACAAAGCTTCTGTTCTTGACGCCGAATCTCCACCTTGACGGTACGGTAGCAT
>Ga0208191_1000341_pt1 | contig 35719 bp, 32 predicted proteins | sample June2015DPH_13_5_FD_184709 | JGI IMG/M metagenome (GOLD analysis project Ga0208191, IMG submission 184709) | Peatland microbial communities from SPRUCE experiment site at the Marcell Experimental Forest, Minnesota, USA - June2015DPH_13_40... | ecosystem: Environmental > Terrestrial > Soil >... | reverse complement strand
CGCGTGGAATTGCCTCTGCCGGCAAGACAATTCACCTTGAGCCCGACCACTTCGCCGGGCCGCGCGACCTTCCTCCAGGCCTCCAGGGATGAATCGCAGTCGTGCAAGGCCTGCATGGCACGGTCCAAGCAATTGAGGAGCCGGGAGGAATCCAAGCTGGTGGGAGTGGACCTGAGGTTGGAGTCCCGGGAGATTACGAGACGCGATTGGGAAGGCGTGGCGCCAAACCCGGCTTGGGAACCAAGCCTACTGTAAGCCCCACTTGCCAACAGCGCGCCGCCGAGGGTGACGCTCTTCTCTAGAAAGGCACGCCGAGTTCTCTTGCATCCGTTTAACGGCATAAGAGTACCCCAGGTCTTCTTCAGGCGAGGGAGTCGGATATTTTCTTACCCCACTTACAGGCGGACGACCCTACCCCTTCTTGCGGGCAGGCACTATTAATCTTGTAGCACGTCTTAGGCCAAATTGCCAGGGGAAGAACAGGATTCAGGATTCAGGAAGTGAAAGAGCAGGTTGCGGGGGACAGGTGTCAGGGGCGAGCAGAGGGCAGGAGTGACAAGGCAGTGGGCCGAAAGAACAAAGCAATTCAAGATTTGAAATTTCAGAATAGCCCCAGGCCCAGCAAGCGTAGTGCCCGCTAATAAGAATGGCGGGCCCTCCGGGCCTGCGGCTCTTCAGAGGCAGAAGGCAGTGGGCGGGGGAACCAAGGGATTTGAGACTTAGGAAGGGTGAAGGCTGAAGGCTGACCCGCCGCGGCGGGGCGAGTGACGAGCAGAATTACGAATAGTGAATGGTGAATTGGGAACGCGGAACTGGCTTCGCGCGCCGCGCCCAAGGCATCTGACTGCTGCACTTCCTCAATTCACAATTCAGAATTTGCTATTCACTATTCAGACCGAGCGCCATGCCAATACCTTCTTGCCGCAAACCACTGACGATCCGCTGCTGGCCTTCAACCCTGAAGGCGCGCGCACAAGACTTGCATGACAACATGCAAAAGAATCATGTGGACGTCTTCGGCCTTTTGCATGTCGTGCACCGGGGCCAGTATGGGGGTTCGCACCCTGCCAGCCAGTTTTCCACCATTGAAGCCGCACAGGCCGACCGTGTGAGCACCAAGGCTATTCGCGTAATCGATGGCCTTGAGGACGTTGGGTGAGTTTCCGCTTCCGGAGATTCCAACCACGACATCGCCAGCACGGAGGAAATTTCCCAACTGCTCGACGAAGACATCCTCGTAGGAGACATCGTTGGCATAAGCCGTCAAAGTAGGGAGGTTATCATTCAGACAAATGGCTCGAAAACGCTTCTGCCGGCCACAGGACACTCCTTTGTTGAGATCGCAAGCGAAGTGGGAGGCTGATGACCCGCTGCCTCCGTTTCCCATGAGAAAGACCTGACGTCCTTCCTGATACGCGTTCTCAAGAAGATGCACGAACTCTTCGAATCGCTCAGGAGACACGCCCCCCAGGGCCTTGCTCAACCCTGTGCAGTAATTTAACAGGTATTCACGAATCATGCCCAGCTCCCCCCACGCTTTGAGGAATTATAACATCCCTTTTTGCTTTCCACGCGGCAACTCCTCCGTCTTGCAGCCGCCGGCTGCTCTCGTGGTCCCGTTCATAATTGAGGCTACAATCGGCAAGATCACGAGATGAGCTCGGCGATCAGCACCACCCCCCAACCCCCTCCTCGGCTGAGGAGGGGAATCTGCTATCCCAAGTCACGCGCCTGAAAGCGAGCATGTGTTTGGAAGCTGACCAGATATGCTGCCGCGGCAAGCAAGCCGGGGACGGTCACCTGAGGTGCATGGGGAAGTTTTTCGAAGCTGGCCGGGGATGCATTCGAAACCATTATCGCGGGGCAACCCACTGCCTGCGCCGCCAGCAAATCGCTTTCCGAGTCGCCAATGAGGAAGGTGTCCTCAAAAGCAAAGTGATGCTCGGCCTGGGCCTCGAGCAGCAGACCCGGCTTCGGTTTTCTGCACGGGCAGTCATCCTCTGCCCGGTGGGTGCAATAGTAAACACTGCGTATTCGTCCCCCTTGCGCGTCAACCTCTTCTACGAACTTACGGGTGATTTCCTGCAAGTCGGCGGCGGTCATGAGGCCCTTCCCAACTCCCGCCTGATTGGAGACGACGGTCACATGGTAGTTTTTTTCAGTCAGAAGGCGCAGCCCCTCAAGGGCGCCGGGCAGGAAAATAAATTTGTCCCAGCAGGTAACATAGCCGCCGACGATGCGCTGATTGATGACTCCGTCGCGGTCAAGCAGGACGAATCTAGGCATTCCCAGCATCCCCTCCGTCAGCGTTCCTGCTCACTGGGTTAGGCCTCAAGCCTTCGCCTGACCTTCCCGAAGGAGATAGCGGGTTAGCGCATCCTGCCACGCTGGGAGGAGGCCAAGCCCTTCGCTTTCCAACCGCGTGTGGGCAAGTCGTGAATTTCGTGGCCGCAGAGCTGGCCGGTCTGAGGCCGAGGTGGGAATGGCAAAAACTCGAACGTGGCTCAGCGCTGCCTGCCGAAGGATCTCTTGGGCAAACTCAAACCAGGAGCAATAGCCGCGGTTCGTCACGTGATAGATGCCAGGGCTTCCCCTCACCACAATCTGTTCCAACTTCTCGGCCAGGTCCATAGTGTAGGTGGGTGCCCCAACCTGATCGTCCACCACGCGGAGCGACTCCCCCCGTTGGGCTCGCTGCAAAATGGTGCGAACGAAATTCTTGCCCAAAGGGCCGAAAAGCCACGATGTCCTAACAATCCAGGCAGCCTCGACCAATTCCGTGACGTGTCTTTCGCCTTGCAGCTTGCTCTGGCCGTACACGTTGAGGGGGTTGGGCCGATCGTCCTCCCCGTAAGGGGTTGGCTTCTGACCGTCGAAGACGTAGTCCGTGCTGACGTAAAGCATGGGGAGGGAGGCCTGCCGGCAAGCGACAGCCACATTACGAGTGCCCTCCGCGTTCACCTGGAAGGCAAGATCGGGCCAGTGCTCGCAGTCGTCCACAGAGGTAAAGGCAGCGGTGTGGATCACGACCTCGGGCTTGGTGCTGTCGAAGGTTCGCTGCACAAGGTCGAGGTCGGTGATGTCGACTTCGGGCAGCTCCGCAGGAACGACCTGATGGCGCGCCCCGAGATGGGCCGTTAGGTCTCGACCTAGCATCCCGCTGCTTCCTGTAATCAAGATTCGCACGGCGTTCTACAGTTGGGCCAGGGAGTTACGACGGTTCTCGTAGAATCTCTGGTAGTAATCCCGGTACTCTCCGCTCTTGGTTTTCTGCACCCAATCGGCCTGGCTGCGGTACCACTCGACTGTTCGCAGCATCCCTTCCTCAAACGTCACAGTGGGTTCCCAACCCAACTCCCTGCGGATCTTGCTGCAGTCGAGCGCATACCGACGATCGTGCCCTGGCCGGTCTTCCACAAACTTGATCTGATCCTCGGACTTATGCAGGATTCGCAACAGCCCGCGCACAACATTCAAGTTGGTCACCGGTTGCCCGAATCCGATGTTATAGGTTTCGCCAGGGCACCCCGAGTTCAGGACTCGGTCGAGCGCGCGGCAGTGGTCTTCCACAAAAATCCAATCGCGCTCGTTCAGGCCGTCACCGTAAACGGGGAGCGGCTTGCCTTCAAGAGCATTAGTAATCATCAGGGGGATGAGCTTTTCCGGGAATTGGTAAGGGCCGTAGTTGTTCGAGGATCGCGTCAGGAGGGCCGGGAAACGGTAGGTCTGCCAGAAGCTTCTCACCAACAGATCCGAAGCAGCCTTACTCGCGGCATAGGGGCTGTTGGGCCGTAGTGGGGACTGTTCATCGGCATATTCTCCCGGTTGCAGAGTTCCGTAAACCTCATCGGTGGAGATGTGCAAGAAGCGAGGGATCCTGGAGCGCCGAGATGCCTCCAACAGCGTGCAAGTGCCCTGGACATTGGTACGGATAAACTCGCGCGCGTCGGCGATGCTCCGGTCCACATGACTTTCCGCGGCAAAATGCACCACTGAGTCTATTTGCTGATCCAGGATATCCCTTACACAGTCAGCTTCACAGATGTCTCCTCGGATAAATTGGTAGCCAGGGTGAGATTGCACGTCCGAGAGATTGTCCAGATTTCCCGCATAGGTTAACTTGTCAAGATTTACTACCGTGCTTTCAGGATAGGTCCTGAGGAAGTAACGAATGAAATTGGAGCCGATGAACCCGGCGCCGCCCGTGACGAGAATTTTCAAGTCTCACACTCCAAAGCTAAGGGACTTTATTCGCTCCCCCCTGCGCGACCAGGTTGGTAGCCCGCAAGAGAGAATCGAATGTCCCTGCGTCCGTCCACCAGCCTTCCAGAATACTGTAAGTGAGAGTACCATCGGCCAAGTACTGGTTGTTTACGTCCGTGATTTCGAATTCTCCCCTGCCTGAAGGTTTCAGCTTACGGATGCGGTCGAATACCGTTGCATCATACATGTAAATGCCAATCACGGCGTAGCGCGACTTTGGTTCCTTGGGTTTTTCCTCGATGCGAACGATTCGACTGCTTTCAAAAGCCGGGACACCAAAGCGCTCCGGGTCAGCAACTTCCTTCAGGATTATATGGGCGCCCCGTTCTTGTTTCTTGAATTGAGCGCAAGCCGCGATAATATTCGTCTCTATGATGTTGTCGCCGAGAACTACGCAGATCTTGTCGCCATCCGCAAAATACTCCGCCAAGCGGAGCGCGTCAGCAATCCCGCCTTCGCCTTCCTGGTAGGTGTAGTTGATATGCTTGAGACCAAAATCCTTTCCATTGCCCAAGAGGCGCAAGAAATCACCCGCGTCCTGCCCTCCCGTCACCACGAGAATGTCCCTGATCCCCGCATTGACCAAAGTCTGGATGGGGAAAAAAATCATGGGGCGGTCGTACACAGGAAGAAGGTGCTTGTTGGTTACGCGCGTGAGAGGAAACAATCGCGAACCGATCCCACCGGCCAATATGACACCTTTCATGAGCGACCAGCACCTCGTTTCTCAGTGAAGAAGTTGCGTATATGGGAGCATCTCAAAAGCTTCCATCCGAGCCTGGAGACGAGATTTCCACTTCCTTTCTTGTGTTCCGGGATACGGATGTGGAATATGTGGCCTTAGATCCAATTCCAAGAATGACGGCGAAAAGCAACGCGTTGGCGGGGACCTGCAAATTGAAGTCTGTGACGGAATGGATTAACAGGGCTGCACTGCCCCCAATACACGCCAGCAAAACTGAACGACGGTAAGGGTTGCGTGCTTCGACGTAAGCTAGGATCATCTTGAACAGCAAGCCTATTATCGGGATGAAGAGCAACGCCGCGCCGAGAACCCCCGTGTCGGTGGTCACTTCGAGATAGTCATTGTGCGCATGGTCGATAAGGAGATCGAGTGAGGTAGTCTGATAGCGTCGAAAAGCGACTACAAATGTTCCCAAGCCTGTACCCACGGTAGGATGATCCCTAATGATGCTACTTGCCTGTTTCCATATGGCAACGCGTCCGGAAGGATCTTCAAGAGCCGAGGGCTTGAGGACCTCAAATCGGCTGATCACGGGATCAACCCCAATCCAAACAGCATAGGTCATCGAGCAAGCGATGACCAGCAAGGTGATAACCATCCAGGCCCGGCGGCCTCCTCCAAGCCGGCCCAAGAAGGCCATTAAGATGAGACTCGCCAAGACCGAGAAAATGCCCATGCGCGAGCGGGAAAAGACCACCGCAATGACCAGAAGGATCACGATGAACACATAAAAGAGGATTTGCGGGTGTAACGACAGTGAATAGCGGCCACCGCGCAAGCGTCGTCTTTCGGGGATGCCATGGGCTGACATTGGTTGGAGGTTGTAAAAGACCATCATCGCCGCAAAGGGGATTACCAGTTCCAGGAACCCGGCGAAATGATTATGATTAATGTAGGTGCCGGTGGCCTCGTCTGTGTAGAATTGCTTCGTGAAGCCAAAGATCTTTTGATAACCTGTCAAATACTGAACCATCCCGTATGCTGCTTCTAGGGAACCGAGCACGATCAAGCCGGCCGTCAAGACGTTCTTACCTTCCCTGGCCTCGAAGGCGTAGGCTGCCAAAACGAAAGCTGCCAAATAGGCGAGCAACTTGAAGAATCCGAGTAGCGTGTCGTGAGGATATAGGCTAAGAGTCGCCCAGTGTGCTGCTCCAAGGGTGAGCGCGGCTTGAAACCCAGGGAATAAACGATTCGGAGAAAGCCAGGACACGACTCGCACGGGGAGGGGAATCGTCTGGAGAAGCACGAGGCAGAAGAACGGAAGAATCCAAAGTGGAAGCGGAAGGTCTATTTTCCCGTGCCAGGTCTGTCTGACCAAAACAACAAGGATCAAGAGGAAGAGGGCCACCTCCATGGCGGTATAAGCGGGGGATTGCACACCCCCGAAAGCCAGGACGGAGCCTGTGATGATAAGCAGAAGACCCCACTCAACAATTTTCTTCACTTATTTTGAACCCCCATTGACGGCCCGCCAAACGCCAACTCCCCCCAGGAATGCTGGCCTGCAACAATAGGCCACTGTACCAGAGCTCTTTGGTAGTTTTCGGGGGTACCTAAATCCGGGATGTGTCCGTCCAGGAGACAGCCCCAGGCGTGGCCTTTCAATCCAGGAATGACGTCTTTGCCGAAGTCCATGACGCGCCCGCTTCTCGTCTATCTTAATAGGCGTTCTTGCTGAAAAAGCCTCTCCAAAGGGTCGCGCAGATGATTCTAATGTCGAACCACAGGGACCAGTTCCGCAGGTAGTGGATGTCGCATTCCACCCGTTTGGCAATCGATGTATCGCCACGCCAGCCGTTGACTTGCGCCCACCCTGTGATTCCAACCTTCAGGTAATGGCGAGTGTTGTATTGGGCAACTTCGTGCTGAAATTTCTTTACAAAGTATGGCCGCTCCGGCCGTGGACCGACCACACTCATGTCACCCCGCAGCACATTGAAAAACTGAGGCAATTCGTCGAGATTGCTGGCCCGCAGAAAGGCTCCCAGCCTTGTCCTTCGGGGGTCGTTGCCAGTTGTCCATCGGGTATCGTCTTCCCCAGGGTTGCCCGCTCTCATGGTCCTGAACTTGTACAAACGAAACAATCGCCCATTCAAGCCTACGCGGTCCTGGGCGAAAAGAATGGGCTCTGGGGAGGTCAGGCGGATGGCCACCGCGATGAGCAGCATCAAGGGGGCAGTAAGAATGACGACCACCGTTGAGAATGCCAGATCAAAGGACCTCTTAAGAATTGAGTATGTTATCGACTCAGACGGGCTGGCTCTCAGATCCAAGAGGGTTACATCGCCGAAATGAAATGAGGTATTCTGGAATGAAATTCCAGACCCGAAATCCAGAATTGCCCTGACCGGAACACTCAAATGCTCCAACTTGGAAACGATGTTGCGAATGTCCATAAGGAGTGAGGGAGGAACCGCAACCACGACATCGTCGACCTGCGGTTGGACCCCCATGTTATCCAACGCCTCAAATTCCAGCAGGGGGGTGCAGGTTGGGGATGGGGTCTGTTCAGGTAATCGAACGAATCCCACCACGCTGCAGGGGATCACCGTCGACTCGAGGAGGGAACGTACCGTTCGGCTTGCGTACTCGTCGGCTCCTATGACAAGGAGGCGGGAGCAGTTCTCGCCTCTGCGACGCAAACTCTCCAGGTACACCCGAAAAGCTGCCTGAGTGGCGAAGGCAAGGATGAAGAGCGCCACTCCACTGAAAACCACGAAGAGCCGGGAAAAGCTGACAGCCCGGTAGAAAAAGGTGGCGCCCGTTGCTACTAAGTAAGTGGCTGTGCTGGCCACGAGGGCGCGCCGGGTGGCATTTCGTGACGGGACGAGATAATCGACGCGCGAAAGGTCGTAATGCTCAACCACGATGGCCCAAGCCAGCGTCGTCAACAACAACAATCCAAAATAGGCGGAATAGTCCACACCTCCACCTATAACGGGGATGAGACCAATATCAAAGCGGACACAGGCCGCGATCCCAAAGGCTGCAAGAGGCAGCAGGAGCACGGACAGCCGCAGCGCAAACTCGATGTGATTGAGACGTCTTCGAATCATTGCTTCAACAGAGCTAAGTTGGAGTGGGCACAGGTCAAGGAAGCCTTCGACATGCAGCCTGGAAATACCTGTCGGCAAGGACCAAGAATGCTTGCATCAGGCCCGATCCCTTCGCTTGCTCACACCCTTCGCGACGCAGACTTGAAGACTAAGATTCTCGATTATAAGCCAGTAATTAACTTTCTTGAAGGGCTATCGCCACCCGGTAGTGGGTCAGTTTGATGTGGAGGTGGCTTCCCGAAACAGCCGAGACAGCTTACGCCGACACGTGGTCCGTCAGTTGACGGATAAACTCGCCGCTACAACGTTCTTCCGGATGAGGGCCTTTCTGCTTCCTTGACACGAGGCGGAATACAACGATTATGGCTACAAAGTCACCCACCAGATGTGCGTACCTGGGAAAGTTCTTACCCCTATGGTCTAAGGTCAAACCAACCTACAGAGCGGGAGTTCCTGGATTTCCTGGGACTTCAGCGTTCCTTCTGAAAGTTATCCCCGTACCCTTTGGGATGCTTCTGCTTCCATGCCCAGGCAGACCGTATTAGGGTTTTAAGGTCAGAATGCCGAGCCTCCCATCTCAGTTCCCGGTGCAGCTTTCGCGCACTGGCAACAAGAACTGCCGGGTCCCCAGGGCGGCGTTCTCCAACACGGACATCGAGCTTGCGTCCGGCGATTTCCTCGACGGCTTTCACCACCGCCCGAATCGAATATCCCTTACCGTGGCCGACATTATATATCCTCAAGCCCAATTTTGGAAGGAAGCGCAGAACCAGGATATGTGCCTGCGCAATATCCAGAACGTGCACGAAATCTCGGACGCACGTGCCGTCCGCCGTCGGATAATCATCTCCATAGATCTCAAAGGAGCCTTCGGGACCGGAGGCTGCGGCTAGCAAACGGGGCAGGAGGTGTGTCTCCGGCCTGTGATCCTCGCCCAAATCGCCGGTTGCACCTGCAGCATTAAAATACCTCAGGGCTGCACAGTTGATTCCATAAGCGCCATGGTACCAAGCCAGCGCCCGTTCTATCACCAGTTTAGTCTCACCGTACGGATTAACGGGGCTAGTAGGATGATCCTCCCGGATGGGAACACTCTTAGGTTCGCCGTAGACCGCGGCACTGGATGAAAAAATCAGCCTTTGTATCTTCAATTCAGCCAAGACTTCAAGGAGCGAGATCGTGCCGCTGACATTGTTGCGGTAAAACAGATGAGGATTACGAACTGATTCCTCGACCAGGGTGCTGGCCGCAAAGTGCATGACAGCTTCAATCTGGTGCTTCTTGCATACACGCTTGAGTTTTTCCGTATCGGCGATGTCTCCCCTTACAAACTGAACTTGATCGACGACCGCTTGGCGGTGTCCCTGCCTGAGATTGTCGTAGGCAACAACGCTGTGTCCCTGCTTCACCAGTTCCGCCGCGCACACGCCGCCCACATACCCAGCCGCACCTGTCACTAGAATGTTCATACTTCAGTATGCCTCCTCGCACTTCAAGACTTTCCACACCGTCAAGCGCAGAATCTTCGAATCGTACCACAAAGACCAGTTCTGGATGCAATACACATCCATTTTCACCCGCTTCTCGTAAGACACTTCCTGCCGGCCGCTTACCTGCCCATAGCCCGTAGTTCCCGGTCTCACCGCCGGAGGCAAGCCTTTGAATCTAAAGTTCCGGGCTGACCTGTCCCGATGCTTTTGATCGGGAACAGCGCTCGAATTCGGGCGTTTCAGCATCCTGTTTGCGAACCGAGCCGGGCTTCCCAGTAAAGCTTGAGCTCGCGAAGAGTGTCTGCTAACGCGCGGCGGGGTTCCCACCCGACGGCAAGTCTGGCTTTCGAATAGTCGCCCCAAACCTCAGCCGCTTCCTGATCGCGGATCAGGGACTTGTCAACCAAGATCTGGACGGGCTTCGAGGCGAAGGAGATCGCCATCTGCAGGATGGTCTCTACTGAGACAGGATGGCCCGAACAAAGCTGGTAAACTTCACCCGGCATGCCCCCTTCCAGCAAATCGCGGTAGCCACGCACGATGTCTCGTACGTCACTGAAGTCTCGTATCACATGGGTATTTCCGGTAACGACTGCGGGCGGACGCTGTCCCAAATCAATCTCCGCTACCTGCCGGGCAAATCTTGAGCACACGAAGTTCGATGACTGGCGCGGCCCGGTGTGATTAAACGGTCTGACCCGGACGATGGGCAGCGCATAGCTTTGAAAAAACTGCAAAGCCAGAAGCTCGGCAGCCGCCTTACTCCCGGCGTAGGGATTGACCGGGCGCAGTTCCATCTCCTCGCGCATGGGGAGCTTCTCCGGAGGAACATGACCATACACTTCCGATGAGCTGATGAAGAGTAAACGGCAGTCCATCCCAACCCGGAGCCAGGCCGAGAGGAGATTCAAGGTGCCCATGAAATTCACTTGATAGGTCAGCTTTGGGCTCTCGCAGGATTCTGAGGGAGATGAAAGGGCGGCAAGGTGGTAAATCCGCTGGGGCCGCGATGACTTCAGCACTTCGAGCAAACAGTCAAAGTCGCGCAGATCCCCACGGCTGATTTGCAGATGTCCTTCGATCTGCCTAATGTTTTCCAGATCTTCATTGGGGCTTACCAGGGCAATGACTTCCTCGCTCTGGTCCAGCAGGTGCTCAGCCAGGTGCGACCCCGCGAACCCCGCACATCCTGTAATCAGCGACTTCATTGCGTAGCCGGCCTGACTGAGGGGACTGCAGCTTCGCGCCGAAGCCGCGCGAGGTCCTCATCCACCATCATTTTGACAAGGCCTTCGAAGCTGACTTTTGGCTTCCAGCCCAATTCTTGCCGAGCTTTCGACGAATCGCCGAGCAAGTGATAGACCTCAGCAGGCCGCAAGAAAGCGGGGTCTGTTTCCACGTAATCTCGATAATCCATGCCCAGGTGTCCGAATGCCATTTCCAAGAGCTGCCGCACGGAGTGAGCAACTCCGGTTGCCACCACGTAGTCTTGTGGTTTTTCCTGCTGCAACATCTGCCACATGGCTTGCACGTAGTCACCGGCAAATCCCCAGTCGCGTTCGGCGTCAAGGTTTCCCATCTTGAGCTTTGATTGCAGACCAAGCTTGACCCGCGCTGCTCCGTAACTCACTTTCCGGGTCACGAATTCCAATCCGCGCCGCGGCGACTCGTGATTGAACAGAATTCCCGAGCACGTGAAAAGATCGTAGCTCTCACGATAATTAACGGTAATCCAATGGCCGTAGAGCTTGGCCACGCCATACGGGCTGCGTGGATAAAAGGCTGTCTGTTCATTTTGCGGGCTCTCACGCACCATCCCGAACATTTCGCTGGAGGAAGCCTGGTAGAATCGTATCTTTGGATTCACCAATCGGACGGCCTCGAGCATGCGGGTCACCCCGAGTGCTGTGAACTCGCCCGTCAGCACCGGCTGGTTCCAGGAAGTGGGGACGAAGGATTGGGAGGCCAGATTATAGACCTCCTGGGGTTCGGCGTGTTGAAGAGCGCTGATCAGTGAGTTCTGGTCAAGCAGGTCTCCCGGTATCAGCTCGATTCTGTCTTGCAGATGGTATAGCCGCTCGAAATTCACTGTGCTGCTTCGCCGGACCAAGCCGCAAACGCGATAACTTTTTGAAAGCAGAAATTCAGCCAGGTAGGATCCGTCTTGCCCGGTTATTCCTGTGATCAGCGTCGTCTTTCTCATCCATTCCCCCCTCTTGGCAGTGCTTCGGACCGAAGGAGTTCGCAGTCAGAAGTCAGGATTCAGAATTAAGGTCCCCAGATATCTGGTGACAAGTAAGGGGGGGCAGCGGGTCTTGAGAAGTGCAACCCGCCACCGCGTGACCACTGCCGATTGCCTTCCGCTTTCTCCCTATTCTGTCTTCTGACTCCTGGCTCCTGGCTTCTGCCCTTCCATGACTTCTTTCACTCTTCTTCTAGCTGCCTAGTCCCGAATTTTAGCATTTTAAGGTTAATGAATGCACCCATTTCAGACTTGAAACGTGACACGTCGAAGCGTTCCGCATTCCGACGAATGAAGGCGGGCGAGAAGTGTGTCTCGATAGACTCGAAGAATCGAATCGCATCGGCCAGGGACTCGGCAGATTGTTCGGCAAAGAATACCCCCGTTGAAGACTCGGGAGCAAAAGAACTTGTAGGCAAACCACCTATCACTGTTTCCAATGCTCCCCCCCGGCCAAACGCAATCACAGGGCGTCCGCATGCTTGTGCTTCGATGGGAGTCAGCCCTATGTCCTCCTCACTTGGGAAGATGAAGGCTCTGCACCGCTGGTAGTGCTCGCGAACCACGTCGTCGGGCTGGTAACCGAGGAAAGTGATGGTGGGTCCCGCCGTTTGCTGGAGGGCTCGCATCGCTTCTCCTTGACCGATCACTATCAGCCGGCGTTTCATTGCGTTGCAAGCGCCGATTGCAAGATCAACCCGCTTGTAAGCAACTAAGGGACTCACTACGAGATAGAAATCCTCCGCGATGGTTCCGATCGAAAAAGAGCTGACATTCACCGGGGGATGAATTACTTCAGCTTCTCGACGGTAGTACTTGGCGATCCTGGAGGCGGCGTTATGGGAACTCGCCACGTAGTAATCGACTCTCGCCGACGCCACGTAGTCCCACTGTCGGACGTAGTTGGCCACGATGGAGTAGAAAGCGCGCCCCAGGGCGCCTCCCGGTGCAGTCGAACGATACTGGTGATACATATCCCAGACGTAACGCATTGGCGTGTGACAATAGCAAATGTGGCAGGCATGCGGACGAGTCAGAACTCCTTTCGCCGGTCCTGACTCGGAACTGATCACCAAGTCGTACTCGTCCAACTTGAACTGCTCCAGCGCGAGAGGGAAGAGAAGTAGGAATTTTTTGTAGTGGCGCCTGATCCCCGGGATCTTTTGCAGAAACGACGTGGTGATTTTACGTGACCTCAGCGATGGCGGAAGAGCTTTGGGGTCGAGAACCAAAGTGAAAATATCGGCCTGGGGAAACATGTCCGCAAGAACTTCAAGGACGCGCTCTCCACCACGCCTATTCACCCACCAATAGTGAACCAGGGCTATGCGCAACTTTGAGAGATGGTCCGGCAGTGGGTCATCTCTACCTGCCTGATTCATGGAGCCCCCTTAACCTGTCTCTTCGACATCACTCATTCATAAACCTGGACAAGCGTCTCGGAATTCTAAGCCCTAGCTTGCTCTTCCGAATCGATTATTTTTGCAGCACTTTGCGGTAGACTTCGAGCGTGCGTCGGGCACATTCCTCCCAGGAAAAGAGCTTTGCCCTCTCTGGTCCTTTTCGGCGTAGCTCAGCCTGCCGTTCAGTGGAACTCAAGACTGCCTCCATAGCGGCAGCAAGGTTTTCCACACTCGTCGGTTCAAAGTACTCGGCTGCATTCCCAGCCACCTCCGGCAGGGAGGCAGCGCGCGAGCAGACAACCGGTGTGCCACAAGCCATCGCTTCCAAGACCGGCAGACCGAAACCCTCGATGAACGAGGGCATCACCATCAAATCCGCGCCCGCGTACACCTGCGGCAAGATCGCGTGGGCCACGCGGGGAAAAAAGGAAACATGGCCGGCGATTCCAAGCTGGGAACAAAGGCTGACGAGTCCTTTCTTCCACTTGGGATCATCGCCAACGATTAGCAACTGCTGCTGGGCTTTTCTTCGTCCACGCAGTAGCGCAAACGCCCGGATCAGTGTGGGAATGTTCTTGTGGGGCTTAAGCACCCCGACATACAGGAGATAGGGACGCCGCAACTGAAGCGCTGAGGAAGCCGCTTGGAATGCCTCCTCATGATTGCATACGCGGAAGTGAGAACTGACCCCGTGGTAGATCACTGTGACTTTCTCGGGAGCGATCCTGAGCCTCTCCACAATCTGGCGCTTCGTGAATTCGGAAACGGTAACAATGTGATCGGCCTTCCGGCTTGCCATGGCCAACATCGGCCGCGCATAGACGAGCGACGGAAGCGTTCTGCGGAAGGTCCGATCCATGATGTGAGTGAGATCGTGGATCGTCACCAGTAGCCTTCCACGATAGAAGCATGGGACGTTGTAATGAAGGCAGTGCAACAGGTCCGATCCCTTTGCCACTCGAGGAATCTGCCACTGCTCCCGCAGACCGTAAATGGGAGCATCCGCACGCACCCAGGTAAAGCGGTCGGAGCCAAACTCGCGAACGGACTCCTGGCGCGGACAGGCTAGACGGAACGAGAAATCACACTCCATCCGCGCATAGTTCTCGAGCAGATTCTTCAGGTACGTCCCGATTCCCGAAAATCCCAGCATCCTGGCGTCAATCGTGATAACCCTCCCCATCAGGTCTCCTCTTCTCAGGGATCTTCGTCTGCTTCCGATGGGAATTGGAATCCCCATGTCCGTCGCTTGGGGGGGAGGGGGAGTGCCAGCCAGATTGCAAGAAGGTTTCGTCGTGGCGCTTTTCTTGTTCGAAAGGCGTAGTGTCTTAGGCGGTCCCTCATGAGCCCTGCGTACTGATGAACCGGCTGCGCGCGGGTGAAGCGCCCACGCGCAGCACTCGAAGGAAGTATTTATTCACCCGCCACTTTTCCCAAGTTTCCCTGTATGACCTTGCGCTTCCCCCGGGAATTGTCGACAAGAAGTCCCTCCGTGTTTCCGGCGTCCATGTTGTTTATCACCTCAAAGAAGTCGCTGTCACCGGGTGCAATATAGATGCCAACGCTTTGCCGCATCGTGCCCCCCCCCTCCTCGTCGAAACCAGTTCTCCCAATAAGACAATCGGCAATCATAAAATGACTTACGCCAGGGGCAACACTCACACCATAAGTATCATGTCCCGTTGTATTGTTGTGGCCATTAGCAGATATTTGCGTACCCAAAATTTGAATGTTTTCTCCTGCTTGAATAAAGACCCCACTGAGGTGGTTCTCTCGGATAAAGCCGCCGGACCATGTAAAACCGTTGGTATGGCTGTTATTAAGGTTGATACCATATCCTTTCTCTGAACCGGCCACCCATGATTCGGCGAAGTCAATATGAAAAACTGCTCCGCTGCCACCCATGAGGATCCCATCCTGCTGATGTGAGGTGTCCACTACGACACCCTTCGCGAACACCTGGCCGACACCCTCATGCTGTCCAGGATCGATGACGATACCCCGCGCGTTTCCCCAAATCTCCACATCGGTCAGCCAGATCCCAGCTCCATTGGTAAGGTGCAAGCCGGTGCTTGGGCCGCTGCTTCCGTATAGTTTCGTATCGCGGACAGCAAGGTTCACCCCGCCCGTCTGCCAGAGGTCGTTGGCAAGGCATCGGATGTCGCAGTCATCGATATAGAGGTTTTGCGGCCCATTAAACACAATGCCGTTATATTGGTTCCAGATGCGCACATTCGAAACATGGACGAAACTGGCGCTTACGGTGATTCCCGCCCCGCCCGTGGGGGCCAAGTCGCCTTGAGTGTACAAGCCCAAATTGGCAACGGTGGAGTAGTCGCCGCCCTTTACAATTTCGATCTGGTCGCTTGCCAAGCCGGTAGACACGAACGTGGTTTGGGCGCTTCCGGCTCCCTCGAGACGAATCGTCTTGTCGATCCTTATTGGCGAGGAATGAAGGAATGATCCACCAGGAGCCATGACCGTGGATCCTGGCGCGGCAGCGGCAATGGCGTGGTTAATCCTTTCCGCCATGTCCCTTCCCTCAAAGTCGCTTGCCCAATACACCTTGCGGTCGCCCGTGCAGGCAGCCTCCAGGGCGGCGTGGGCTGCCTTGCCCGCCGGATCGGATTGCGCGGGAGAACCCGATAATTGACAAGGAATATTGCAGAGCGTCGTTACCAACAGTGAAAGAAAGAGAGCTATCTTCAAGGGGTACAATCCCATTCTGTCTCCATGCCGAAACTTACGGCCCCGCTAAATGCGTGGATGCTCCGGAATTGCGCTCATGCCCGCCTGCCGCAACATGCCTCCTCCAACCCCGGAGCGCACGCCGAAGATCCGGCGCGCACCATAGGCGACAGCCAGAATCAACATGTATCCCAGCAACTGCGGGTACATGAGCATCACATTGGCGCTGGCGCACAGGCTTCCCAATATTCCGACACGGAACCAGAGCCCGAACAGTTGGAAATACTGATCGGACACCGCGCCCTTTGGCCGGCGCCTTATGTCAAGCAATCGAACGTCAAGCCATTTCAGCAAACCACCGATCACCAATCCTTCAACCACTACACCCGCAGTCCCGAAGTTGACATACCAGTCGGCAAACAACACTTGGCCCAGTCCGAAGTGCAATGGGTTGGTGATGTTTACGATGCCCAGAGTCACGGAGCCCCACGCGTATTGCTGGCGGAAGGGAAGAAGGCTGCTGGGTACGAATCCCAGCAGGCCGGCGAGAATTGTCTTGCCGTAAAACAGGGGATAGCGATTCGCCTCGAAGCCCATCAGCACATAGCTGGAATCGCGGAAATTGGCGAAGAAGGTGTTCCCGTGAATTACCTCGTCCCATAAGCCCTCCAATGAGAGGCCCGAGTGGCTGCGGATAAGCTGGAGAGTGCTGGCGCTGCAGAGCAGGAGAACAGCCAAGATCAGCGCGCGAAACGGGGTCAGCTTAGTATTCTTTAGGGAGAAGTAGATCAGCCCAGCGGAAACGAACGGGGCGAGCAAATTGCCCCGAGATGCCGTACAAAGATTCGTAATTGTGAGCGCCGTAATTGCAAAGAAGCACAGGGGCCTGTATGCCCGTATCTTCCCGAGGGACAAGCCGCCCATCAGAAACGCAGCCCCAGTATTAGCCATGGTAAAACCGCCGGTGTAAATGTATCGCAGGGGATGGTTCATTTCGAGAAGTTCGCGGGAATGCGGTGCTGAGCTCAGGAGAGGAATTTGCCATTCTCTGATAAAGAAGAGCCACACGCTGGCGACTCCGATCAGGCAGACGGCGCAAGCTCCCAGGGTGAGTTGGTGCAGGGAAACACGCGGCGAGCGGGGCAGCTCGCGCCGCTTTCCGGCGAGACGCGGGAACAGGCGCGGGGCAGCCCAATGCGCCAGCATCACGCAGATTGTTCCCACGCATATCACTCCGAGGAGCTCGTCTGCCGCCCATTGCATAGACAACGCGCGGCGGGACTGTCCGATGGCTGCGAGGGACTCCGGACTCAGGGCCAAGGGATAGGCGACGAACACCGGCAGGATGAGGGCACTGACCAGGAAGGCATTGCTGGGGGTAAGCAGTATCTTGGTGCGCCTGTATTGCCACAGCGCCCACCCCGTGCAACCCACCAGCATAATCAAGTCAAGCGTCAGCATCTCGCCTATGTTCCCTCCCATATCCTCCGCAGCGCACAAAGTTAGAACGTGACATTATCTCTTACTTTTGCGTCAAGGAGCCACCCCGGTTAAAGTATGAAGAACTCTCCTCGCCGTGGCTTCCCAGGTGAAGCCTTGGGCTCGTCTCAGTCCTCTCTCAATCAGCGCCGCACGAAGTTGGGTGTCATTGAATAGTCGCAGAATTCCTGCGGCCATTGCCTCACTGTCATACGGTGAGACCAGCAAGGCAGCATCCTCAACAACTTCCGGGATCGAAGATGTATTCGAGGCCACGATAGCCACTCCACAGGCCATTGCCTCAACGAGAGGAAGGCCAAAACCCTCATACAACGAGGGGAAAACAAAGGCTTTGGCTCCCGAATAAAGCATGGGCATCTCTTCCTCGGAAACATAGCCGAGGAGCTTTACATCCTTCTCGCCCAAGCCCCATTTTAACATGGCGCGGCGGATGTTGGTCTTACCCCACCCCTGCCCTCCCGCGATGAGCAATTGCCCCTGAAATTGACGCCTATTGCGCAGCATTCCAAAAGCCTCAATCAGCGTGAGCAAATTTTTTCGCGGCTCGATGGTGCCAACGCTGCAAATATAATCCTGCTGAGCCTCGAATCTTTGTGCGATGTATAGGACCGCCCTATGATGGTCATGCGGGTGGTAGTGCCCGGAAACGCCGCTATAAATGACCACAATCCTCGAAGCCGGAACGCGCAAAAGGGCTTGCACATCGGCAGCAGTGGCCGTGGAGTCAGCGACTACTTGATCCGCCTGACGGACTGACTTTTCCGCAAGCAGTCTGGTTACCTGGCGGTTGTAAAAACTCATCGTCTCGGGATATCGAAGCCAGACCACATCGTGCATCGTCAGGACCTTACGGATGTTCGCGGGAAGCCTTAGGGGCAATGTGTGGGCTGGGCCCCAGAATGTGTCCAGGTTGTCCTGGAGAATCATTCGCTGGCCTGCCGTCTGGACCCACAAGCTGCCGGGCAGCCACCGGGGCCACGCGGCCACCCGCTTGCGCCATCGGGGAATCCCAAACTCCCAGGGGAAATCGCGGTCGGAGTAAAGGTAGTAAGAGTTCTTCGTATCGATTTTCGCCAGTTCGCCGAGGATGCTGGAAACGTAGCGAGCTATGCCCGTGAAAGGGCGCGACAAAGGCCTGACATCAATTCCAATCCTCATACCGCACTTACCTTCAAATCATTTAGATTCGCCATCTTTCCACCTCAGCGGGCACGGCTCCGGCAGTGAAGTGGGGAAGGGGCACAATAGATGGCCCGCCTGAGAACCCACAATCTTCACCCTGCCCCCGGAATGCTTCGACAAACTGATAGGGCAATACAAACCAGGCTGTTGTGAGCGGACCGCTACCTAGCCTTTCTCGGAATTCCCATTCACAGCTACAACGGGCTTGGCCTTCGACCCAAAATAGTAATGGTACAAGGCGCGATAGACAATCCACGGCAGAGGGATTTGCGTGTCCAGTAAGGGTCTGAGTGGAGTCAGGGCAGGAGTCAGCCATCTTGCCAAGAGTTTCAGCATTCGGTACTTCACTGAGCGGTGGCGACGCGCTCTGATTTCAGCAAAGTACGCCCCGGCCTCTTTGGTTTGGAAAAGCCGTACTGACGCGACCTCGGAGCGTGCCCGGAAGGAGAGGTCCGCAAACGAAATGTATTTATAATGGTATCCAACCGCATTCGGATTGTAGAGTAAGCGCAATCCTCTTCTTATCAAGCGATAACCGAGCTCCATGTCTTCATAACCGTAAGTTCGAAAGTCCTCATCAAATATTCCGTTTTCGCGGAGGAATTCTACTTTCAGACTTATATTGCCGGAATAAAAATGGCGAAAATCCACTTCCATTCCTCGGGAAAGACTGTGGTAATCGAAGGGCCCGGCAAGGCCCAGCCACTTCATGAAAGGAGTAGGATGCACTTCCGGCGACCAAGTCACATGACCTAAGACACCCACAGAAGCTTCGGGATAGTTCCTATGCCAACCAAGGTGTTCAGACACAAGGTTGCCTGCGGGAATAATATCGTCGTCTTCGAAAAGGACAATCTCGCCTCGCGCTTCACGAATTCCGTGATTGCGTGCTGACGCCTGTCCGCGGTTCTCCTGGTGAATGTACCGAATCGGAATTGGAGACCCTTCATTGCTTTGGGCTACGACGGAGTCGGTCCCATCGGTTGAGCCGTCATCAACGACGAGGATCTCGAGAATCTCCTCTGCCGCCGACTGAGAACGATAAGCCGCGAGACTCTTCCGCAAGATGTCTTTGCGGTTGTAGGTGGGGATAATGATGGTCAGTTTGCCTATGGACATCCTGGGGGCGCTCCCTGGTCGGGCCGCGGGGTTAGCACGAAGATCCTTCGGTAGAACGGCTCACGACCGAAGGCTCGAAGTGCGCGCTCGAAGAGACCCGGTACGAGTACCAACAATAATCTGAAGAAGTAATACCGGATGCGGGACATCTCCATGCGATTCGTCCAATCATGAAATCGAAGGCTTTCGTTCCCAACACTCTCGATCATCCATTTATCCTGGAATTCTGTAAATAAATCTGCACTCGGAAACAGATGCTGCGTGTGCTCTACAAGCCAGTCCGGTGGAACGCGGCGGAGGCTTCTGTGATACTCCAAGTATTCCTGTCTATCGGTTGGCGGTATGTGTTCCAAAACGTCGGAAGCAATAACTCCCTCGAAGGAGCCGTCCGGGAAGGGAAGCTTGGTAGCAGAGTAAATGATTGGGTCAAGTCCCACCTTCTGCTCATAACCCACGCGCCGTCGCCGGTAATCGAGCGCGTCGTTCGGAATATGTATGGCAAGGTGGGTCAGGATGCCAAAGACGATGCCCTGTCCGCAACACTCGCTATGAGTTGAGGAGCCATCTCTCCGCACTGCTGCAAGTTCTGGAAGCCATAACGAGCTCCATGGAAAACATAGTCACCCTTTAACCGACGACTTAAACGTTCCAAATATTGCGCGCCCGGCATCTGGCGGATCATCCGCTTGACAGGGGTTAGCAGTTTAGAGTGCAATTTTGAGCGCCTCTTCAGTATGGCTGCCGCGCGTTTGATATCCTCATCTTGCCGCCCAATGTAGTCATCTATAATCGCCCAGGCTGCGCGGGTATCAACCCCGTTCCTCTCGTACGTCGCCACAGTTTCGATACTCTGACAGAGCAAGTTCCGCTTGTTGAGCTGAAAGGGTATCTGCTCAGGGTAAAAAGCCCTCCTAACATTCTCAATACTCTGAGCCACGCAAACCAGTGCCGTTGTAAGATCCAAGTCAACTAACCGCCGAAAGCTTTCCGTTTCCTCGAACTCTTTGAGGAATTCTTTGAAGGCGTCTCCATCATTAATTCCTCCCGCGACTCCGATGGACCAAGGAGTCACCCCGTCAATCATAAGGGGCCCCCCCACGAACACATACTTGTCGGTGTTGACAAGCAAACTCACCGCCGCGCTGTAGTCAGGAGCAGGCGGGAGAAACATCCGCTTCTGGATCCGGAGCACTCGTGCGATTAATTGTTGACAGCAAAGCGAATTCAGGAACTTGGGTGCATGAACGGAGACTTGCCATTCGTAAAGCTGCTGCAGCACATCCCGGCTGGAGAACAGATGGGGCTTGGCCTGGGGCTTACGAACGTACAGGACGTTGCGCGGCATCGGGAACACCCAATCGGAGGAAACATAAGCGCAGGTATCCCACGCCACGAGTTCCGTCTTGAACTCGTCCAGAGCTGCGAGTGCCTTTTCAACCGCATAACACAGCAAGTACGAATCGTCAGTCAAGAATGTGACGTATTCCCCTTGGGCGTGGGAAAGCGCAAACTCCCAACTATCGGGCATGGCCAGAAGACGATCGGTTCTCACATATCGGAGTCTGGGGTCCTGAAATGATTCGTAGACCTTTCTGGTTTCTTCATTCCCACAGTAGTTGTCGCTGACCAGAATCTCAAGGTCCTGAAAGGTTTGGCGTAAGGCGCTTTGCAGCGCGACCTTCAAGAGGTGAGCGCGGTTGCGCGTTGGCATTACGATGGAAACCCTTGGCATTACACTGACCTCCGGTACTAAGGCAGAGAAACGCCCCCTCCATCTAAACGATCGGGGAAGCGCCCGCTGGCGTCGGCTTCAGGAAAGCCAGCCGGCGCAACGTTTCGCGTAACTCATCACCAATCAGTCGATAAGCTGCCGCCGCAAACGCAATGGAAGCAAAGGCGTAGGCCAAGGCGAGCGACAGAATCGAAAGAAACCCCAGGGACATAATAATAGCCCAGGCACCACCGTAGGTCAAGGCTGCCAGGACAAACACCTTGAATACATGGAGGAACCATTTCCATACAGGTATACCCAGGCATTCAGTACAGGTGCGCGGCATCATATATGCGTAGGCGAAAACGTGGTAGAAGACCCAAGAGAGTCCGGCCCCGGCGATCCCGAATTTGTACACGAGCAAGGTGGTCACGGGCAACACCACGAACAGCGCATAGTAGTTTGAGCGGGCCGCGATTTCAGGCTTACCCACCGCCAGGGAAAAGACATAGGGGATAGTTAATGTTCCATTCATGCAGAAACCAATACACAAGAATGTGACCGGCCAAAGCAGCATTCGCGCAGCTTCCGCATTCAGCACGAAAGTGAAGAGAGGACGGGCGGCAAAGGGAATGGCCGCGAACATGGGTATGATCGCATAGCAGAGAAGATCCTGTAAGTTTTTATACTGCCGCATGAGTCCAGCACGGTCGCCCTGCTTGTACAAAGCGGAAAAAGAAGGGAAGACGGCCTGGGAAACCGAGGCTGACACCAGCATCCCCCGCGACACGGCGTTGTAGGCCATGCTGTAGTATCCGAAAACGCCGAGGGACAGAAGCTTACTCACTATGGCTTTGTCTGATTGCGTGTGAATGATAGAAAGGACTGTGATCCCTGCCAACTTGAACGTATATCCGGCATTCCGGTGGATCGCCGAAGTCCAAACCCAGGGAATAAATGCCTTGGCGCCGAAAAAGTGAGCGCACACCCTCAAGTAAATGACAGGGCCTAAGAGGTAACAACCGGCCATCCAGAGGATAACCTGATTCAAGCCGCCGCCCAGGGAGAGGACAAAAATGGTGCCGAACTGCTGTAAGGCACTGGTCCCTACATCAATGAGGTTGGTGAATTCCATGCGCTGAATACCCCGCAGAATGCTGGCATAGAAGGAGCGAGGCAGCGCGAGGAGCGAGGAGATTCCGAGCACACGCAGAATCCGGGAGGCGGTGAAAGGACTGAGAGTACCCAGGTGGATCCACTTGGTGACAAGCCAGGGCGCAGACGCGTAAAGCGCCATGGCGGCCAGGACGTAGAGGCTCCAATAGAAGAGTGAGGCGGTTTGAAGCAGATGCTTTACGTAAGTTGGATCTTCTTCGTGAAAGGCCGCGACTTCGCGGACGGTGGTTTCGTTTATTCCCAGAGCCAGAATCGCGGTGAGCAGGGCGTTCAGCGTGAGGGTGAAATAGATAATCCCGAGCGCGTCCTGGCCCAACTGCTTGAAAATGAACTTCACCGCTACGAACCCTAGGATGACAAGCAGCCCCTGGCCAAACAGGTTGTAAAGAATGTTCTTTGAAAGCCTTGACATGGGACTCCGTGATCTTGTTCAACCGCTCCCGCTCGGTCATTGAGGAAAGAGATTTTAACACGGAGGGCACAAAGAAGAACTCACGGAGAACACGGAGTGCCCGCGAACTGTCCCCCGCTCTTCCCCTCCGTGTTCTTCGTCCTGAAGCCCCCAACGATCTCATGGAAGTGGCTCTGGGGACTCTGTGTTAAAGGCTCTTAAACCCGTACCCCTCTCTATGCAGCGTGGCCGCTTTCACAAATAATCCGAGCTGACAGAGAGAGAAGCCGAAGCGGTCATTTGCGGCGTAAGTACGCATCCGGCCAATAGGTGACCCCTGAACGGGTAGGTTCCGGGTCAATTTCAAATTCAGGATGTGAAGCCAGAAATTCGTGGACCGCGGCCCTGGGGTTATCTCGCGTCCATTCTGCCTTCCCACCCGGCACATCGTCGAGGTCCTCCATGATGCCGTCGGCGGCCACGATATAGCTCCCGGAAGTCACGAGCGGACCGTAAAGCTCAAGTTCTTTCCGGACATGCTCTCTGGTGTGGTTTGAATCCAGAACGACCATCACCTCTTCATTCGGAGAAATCAGGTTCCGGACCTCCTCGAGCGTTTCGGGCGCAATGGAGCTTCGCTCGATCAAGGTTATCCGCTTCTTGAGCGGGTGCGCTTCGATTGCCTTACGGTTATGCGGCCTGATTTCAATGTCGATGGATATCACACGACCCCGTCCCAAAATTTCAAATACACTCGCATAGAACACGCTGGATCCACCGTGCGCAATACCTGTTTCGATGATGACATGCGGCTGAACCTTATGGATCAGTTCCTGCACTATGAGCAAGTCCTCAGGCAATTGAATGACGGGGCGCCCCATCCAGGAGAAGTTATAAGAGTATTTCGCGGCCCAGCCCGTCTTTATCCACAATCGGGAAATAGCTTGGAATGCTTCGGCGGTATAAAGAGGGAAAGTGGATAATTCATTGTCAGCGTACGTGACGGATAGAGTCTGGCTCACCATATCAACTATCAGGTTGCGAATTCTCTTCAACGAGCCTCCTTTACAACGCGTGTTGGTGTCATCTGGGATGGTATCCCTTTCGAAACGCCAGTCATTCCCGTCCCGCTATGGCGGGACGGGAATGACTGCGACTTGCAACGCCCATTTTTCGCAAATGACACCAGCACCCTACAACTGGACGATGGGGATTTCAAGCGACATTTGCGATAGTATCGATCGGTTCTCTTCCAGGTAATTGGGGTTCATGTTTACGACCCCCGCGATGCGACTGCTTTGCTCCCGGAGGTAGCTGGGTGACACGATCTGATGCCCAGTGCCGGGAACATATTTCCCGTGCTTGGCGGGATTAATATCGATGAGGACCCGAATGCGACGATTCTCGAGGTCAATCGTGTTCACTAAGGTTGTTCCTTTAGCTGCCGCCCCCCATATCGCGCAGCCCCCTGCTCTGTCGAAAGCGTCGATTTTTTCTTCGCACGCTTGCATTCGTTCCTTCAGTCGCGCTAGGAAGGATTTGATCTTTGACCACAGATCAGGAACACACCGTGGTATTGCTGGTTCGGCGGTTCTGTTGGCCAAAGCAGGCTTTGCTTCTATGCACAGGTATTGCTCGTCGAAGGCCAAGTGCGTCTCGAGGACCTGAAATCCCGTCTGTTCGAATGCCCAGGTAAGATTCTCTGCCGTGAGATATGAGCAATGCTCATAAAAGAAATCCCAGAATGTCACCGTATCGAGGATCCAGGGTAGCGCTGGAGTCTCAAAGTATACAAATGAGTCCATCCCGTTCCCGATTGCTTGTCGAACCGCATGGAGCATTTCCAAAGGGGATTGCACATGCTCGATGACATGACGGCAACAGACGAAATCAGGGGCAAATTGGGCGTGCTGTGAATCATAAAATGCACGGATAAAGCGCACTGCCCCTTGCTCAGCGGTGTCAGGGCCGACGTAGCTGGGATCGAATCCAATGCCTCGGTTTCTTCCGTCTTTGCAAAGCAGTCGGAGGAATTCCCCCTTCCCGCAGCCCACTTCAATAACCACCTTATCGTGAAGACGGTATTTGGTAAGGAGAGACTCCCCCAGCTCTGTGAGGTAATGCTTGAAGTAGGGAGAGCAGCTCTGGGTGTTTTCATAGGCAGCAGAGTATCGGAGGCTGTTGGGGTCGAATGCTGCGTTAAAGACAAAACCGCACGTTCTACAGAAGGCCAGCAGGAGGTCCCCACGAGTAAACTGGCGTGCCTCCTCAGCGCTCGCACACACCACGTTCTGGTGGACAGGCACGTTCCTGCGTTGGAAGAAGACCTGTGGGGAAGGGCTCGCACAAAGTGGGCAAAGGCGCTTTATCATGTCCCGTGTATCGTTGACCTCCACCATTCACATGTCTTTGCCACCCCCTCCTTGAGGGTTAGGGAAGGCTTCCACCCGACCACACTTGCCAGCCTTCGAACGTCCGCCAACAACACCAGCGGTTCCTGAGGATCGGTGGGCAAAGCTCCAAGTACAAGATTCTCTTCCCTTTGCAGATGTTGCGCAATGGTTTGAACAATCGTCCGCACCTTTGTCGGTTGCCCCGAGCCGATATTCACCGGACCGGAAAGGTCACTTTTCGCTACCGCCCACACCGCAGATGCCGCGTCCTCCACATGGAGGAAATCTCGGATCTGTTCCCCACTGGTGCATTTGGCTACCTCCCCTTTTAGCAAGGTCAGAACCACGTAGGGAATCAATCGCTCTTTAGCCTCCGTGGGCCCGTAGAGGTAGAAGAAGCGCGTCCAGGCAAAACCCATTCCCGCCTGGGCGCAAAAAGCTTGCAGGATCTCCCGCGTCGCATTCTTGCATATGCCATACAAGGAACGGGGCTTCAAGGGCGTCACCATCTCCGAGAAGAATCCATAATCCCAGTCATATTCTGCACAAGTTCCGGCGCCCACGACTCGGGAACAGCCTGCCTCTCTAAGCGCTCGCGCTAAGGAAAGACTCATCCTCACACAATCCAGATTCTCACTTGCCTGCCAGTACTTGCCCGGCTCCACATACCAAGCGAGGTGTATGGCGTTTTCAGGTCGAGTCCCGCTGACCAACCTTTGCACAGCGTCGCCATCACTCAAATCGCAATGAACCAGAGAAACGGAATCCAGGCAGTCGATTAGGCGCGCAGGAGATTCTCCCGGCCTGAGCACAGCTACAACGGTATGCCCGTCCTGGAGGACTTTTCGGACCACTTGGGATCCGATGAATCCACCTGCTCCAGTAATGAGAACCCTCATCGGACCATCCGGCTAAAAGTTTTTGACTTCCCACTTGTAGGGAATGCTGTCACTGAACGGGTCGAGACGTGTGGTCCTGGAAAGGTCGTGAGGGTGCGTAGCGCAGTTCGCCACGATAGCATACGGTGCACTCATCCCCTTCATACCATTCCAAACTTCTGGAGGAATGACGACCAGGGAATAATTATCCGGCCCCAGAAAAACCTCCATAAGCTCATTTCGGGTCGGGGAGTTCGCTCGATCATCATACAGGACGAGCTTGATTCGACCCTCGATGCAAGCGTAGTTCAGGGTCATCTCCCGATGTTTGTGCCAGCCTTTGATGACCCCACGATAAATCGTGGTAAAGTAAATCTCTCCGAACTGCCGGAAGTGTGCATCCGTGCACTTCAACATATGAAAAATGGTCCCGCGCTCATCGGGGATACGCTTTAATGGCACAACCCGTACTCCCTCAATCATGGTAGCCCCCTTACTGAAAGCTTCCGGCCGGCAGCTACGGCTCCGCTCTCCACTCTAGACGATGCGGACTTCCGGAATCGGGATGATGAAATGGCCACCCCGCTGCCGGTACTCGGCCTGTTGTGCGAGAATCTCGTCAGCGAAGTTCCAGGTCAGCAGAAGCGTGTAATCCGGCATTGCCTCCAGGAGCTTCTGTGGCGGATAGATGGGAAGATGGACGCCAGGCATGTATCGCCCCTGCTTGTACGGACTTCGATCGACCACGAAATCCAACCATTCCCGACCAATGCCGCAGTAATTCAGGAGCGTGCTGCCCTTGGCGGCTGCGCCGTATGCGGCCACTCGGGCCCCCTTGCCCTTCAAATCCGTGAGAAGACGGCAAAGCGAGCCCTTGACCTGCTCGACACGATCCGCGAAACCGCTGTAAAAGCCAAACTTGTTGACGCCCCAGGAAGCTTCCTGATCGAGCAGTTGCGACACGGCGGGCGTTGGATCAACGGCATCGCGGTGTCTAAGAAACAATCGAATTGAGCCGCCGTGGATGGGCAGCCTCTCCACGTCTTGAATCTCCAGTTGATGCCGCCGGAAGAGGTTCTGCAGTGCGGTTACCGAGAAGTAGCACAAGTGTTCGTGGTAGATTGTGTCGAACTCGCAGCGATCGATCATTTCCTTCACATTCGGCACTTCAATAACGGCGAGTCCCTGGTCCTTCAGAAGCACCTGGATGCCGGCGACGAAGCCGTTGAGGTCCGCGACATGCGCTAGCACGTTGTTGGCGTGGAACACATCGGCCCGCGTACCCTCGCTGACCAGCTTGGCGGCCAGCCGCTCACCAAAGAAATCCGTAAGGGTCGGAATCCCGTGGTTCTGCTCTGCGACACGCGCGACATTAAGCGCGGGCTCGATTCCGAGCACCGGGACGCCGGCGCGCCGGTAATGACGCAGAAGATAACCGTCATTGCTGGCGGGTTCCACCACAAGACTGTCTGCCCCCAGACGCAGTGAATCGATCAAGCGCCGGGAGATGGCCTCGGCGTGGCTCTGGATCTCATCGGAAAACGAAGAGAAGTAGAGATACTCCCGGAACAGCATTTCAGGAGGAACCGTCTCGGTAATCTGGACAAGCGAGCAAGTGGGACAGAAGGCAAGGTCCAGGGGGAAGGTAGGTTCCGGACGCGCGAGATCCACGTTCGTCAAGAGCGAATTCGCTAGAGGCGTCACGCCCAAGGAAAGGACGGCCGCAAGCCTGGGGCTGCCGCAGGAACGGCATGAGGCTTCGGCGCAAGTCACTTCGGCTGCCCTCCGAAAAAGTCCTGGTACCACCTAATCGTCTCTGCGAGGCCGCGCTCAAGGTCATAAGCAGGCTTCCAGTGAAGCAGCCTTTCAGCCTTTGCTGACGATAGGTATTGATTGCGGATCTCACCCTTCGCTGAGTTAAGGATGGTGGGCTGAATATGCTCACGCTGAGCGAGGCGGCGAATCATGTTGACAATCTCGAGCACCGTCACCTGGGATTCGGGGCTGAAGTTAAAGCTCTGCCCTCGGATCTCCGGCCCACTAAGGCCCTCCGCCAAGCGCAAATAGGCACTCGAAACATCTTTCACGTAGATGTAATCGCGGATGAACTTGCCGTCGCTGCGCAAGACCGGCGATTCGCCTCGCAACAAGGAGCGGATGGTGCCCGGCACAATGCGGGACCAATTGAGGTCGCCACCGCCATAAATATTGCCGCAACGCGCCAGGGCCACAGGCAGGCGATAAGTGTGGAAATAGGCTTGCGAAATCAGGTCGGCGCAACTCTTCGAAACCTCGTAGGGTTGGCGCCCTACGAGCGGCATTTCTTCTGTATAGGGGAGCTGCTCCTGCTCTCCATAAGCCTTGTCACTGGACGCCACGACGACCCTTTTCACCAAATCCGGATGCAGGCGACAGGCCTCCAGCAGATTCCATGTGCCCCGGACATTCGTCTCCAGGGTTGCCAGGGGTGACCGGTAGGCAACAGTCACAATGGCCTGCGCACCTAAGTGAATCACCGTGTCGATTTCGTGAGCCACGATGGCGCGTTCAACGGCCCGGAAGTCCTCAAGTTGACCGTTGACGACATTCACTTGATGCACTGCACCGCTTCGATAGAACTCCGATTGCGGGTCGTCATCCAGGACGAAAGCCACCACATAGGCGCCGCGCGCCAACAGATCCTTGGTCACCCAGGAGCCCACAATCCCCGTCGCCCCGGTGACCAACACTCGCCGTTCTCTCCAAAAACTCGAGCCTTCGTTCACTTGTCCCACATTCTCCACGGGGGGTTCTGTTTCCACATTTCATTCAGAGCTACAAAGTCCCGGTAGGTATCCATGCAGTGCCAGAATCCATGATGGAGATAACCAACGAACTGGCCTTCCCGTGTCAGTCGCTCGAGCGGCTCTCCTTCAAGAACGCAACTGTCGTCGTCGGAGAGATAATCAAAGAACTTGCGCCGAAAGACAAAAAAGCCGCCGCTGATAAATCCACTCTCATCCAAGGGCTTCTCATTGAATTCCTTCACCAGTGAACCCTGTACGGATAATTCGCCGTAGCGGGCGAGCGGATGAACGCCAGTCACTGTCCCGATCTTCCCGTGGCCAAGGTGGAATTCCCATAGCTTACAGATGTCGAGGTCCGTTACACCGTCACCGTAAGTCATCATGAAGTGGTCTCCGGTAACGTACCGCTCAATGCGCTTAACCCGGGCGCCGGTCATCGCTTCGGCTCCGGTCTCCGCAAATGTGATTGACCACTGATCTCGCATCTCGGTGCCGTGGAATTCAGGATCCTCTTGAGAGTTGAGGCGCAAAGTAAAGTCGCTGTTCATGAGGCGGTAATTCAAAAAGTACTCTTTGATCATCGAGCCCTTGTACCCCAAGCACAGTATGAAATCATTAAACCCGTAATGGGCATAGATCTTCATAATGTGCCAGAGGACGGGTTTACCACCGATCTCAACAAGCGGCTTGGGGCGGTACTCTGTCTCCTCCCGGAGGCGGGTTCCCATACCACCACAGAGAATCACAACTTTAGCTTTCATGGCGTCTTGAAGATTCTCCCGCTGACTGGGTTTAGGAGCGTCGGAATTGCTCTGCTAACCTGAGAGGCATTACTCGAGGTTCGGTTCGAGTTGGAAGCACTTTTGCCTGACTTGCAGCCGCCGGTCGCAACTTCCCAGCCTTGTAGCGCCTGACTCCTACGATTCAGATTGGCTGGCGGAATCCTCGTTGGTGTCCTGCCCGTACCCATACCCGTACCCGTAGCGGTAAAAGCCATACCCATCGCCATACCCGTAGCCGCCTTGCTTGTGCACGTCAACACTGTTCAACGCCACGCCGAGAATGCGGGCGCCGGTATGGTAAAGTAATTCTCGGGCGCGGCGGACGACGTCGTAAGGCGTACCGTAGGCCCTTGTTACTAGCACCACTGCGTCGGTAAGAGTGGAAAGTATTCGGCTGTCGGAGACGGTCAGCAAAGGTGGAGAATCGACAAGCACGTATTCAAACTGCGACCGCAGCTTGTTTAACAATTCCGGCGTGACGGGCGAGGAAAGAACTTCTGCCGGATTGGGGGGAATGGGCCCGCAAGGAATCACGCTTAAGTTCGGAACGCCGGGCACCGGCAGGATGGCATCGGCCAACTCAACGTGGCCCGTGAGGCACTGGACAAAGCCCGGTTTGTTTTCCACGCCTGTCGACCGGTGGCAGGAAGGCTTCCGCATGTCGCAATCAACAATCACCACCTTGCTTCCCAGGCTGGCGAGCATAGCTCCCAGGTTGACCGTTATGGTAGTCTTGCCTTCAGACGGCACGGCGCTTGTAATCAGAAGCATCTTCGGCACAGGGTGGGCAGAAAGCAGAATCGAAGTGCGCAGCGAGCGATAGGCCTCTACAGCCTCACGTCCGGTCTGAACTGCCGGGGCAATGGCGCCGTCGCTACCGTGCTTTACCGTGGCCAGTCCCTTATCGCTCCCCTTGCCTGTGCCGTCGGGGCTATAGTCCGGAAGGAGGCCGAGCGATGGCAAGCGCAACAACCTCTCCACTTCATCGGGTGTTTTGAGTGTATTGTCGAGGTATTCCTGCAAGAAAGCCAGCCCGACGCCAAAGGCAGCACCTAGAACGATGCCCAGCGCCAAGTTGAGGGCTACTCTTGGCTTCACGGGGGCTTTGGGTACCTGAGCGGTGTCCACGATCCGAACGTTGCTGGCTGTCAGTCCGGCCGAGACCGTAGCCTCCTTCATGCGCGTCAGGAGGCCTTCGTAAAGCTGCTTGTTGGCATCCACCTCGCGCTTCAAGATATTGTATTGGATGGATTTCTCAGCAACATCATTCACTTCCTTTTTCTGCTCGTCCACGGCTTGAGCCAAAAACTTCTCGTTGGCCAACGCGGACCGATAGTCATCCACAATGTTTTCGGCCAGGGCCTTCTTCTGACGGTCAAGGGATTCCTGCATCGCATCGATTTGCTTTTTCAAAGCTATGGCTTTAGGGTATTCAGGTTTCACTGTGGCCGTCAGTTGGGCGTAATCGCGCTCCAGTTCTGCCAAGCGGGTGGCCAGATTTTGGATCAGACCATTTGATAGAACGCCCGGCAGGTCCTGAACCCTGCCGGCCTGCACCAAGTTATAAAGCGATTCCTTTTGAAAACGCAGGGCTTGGGCTTTCGTATATTCTTCCTGAAGCTGCTTGAGCCGTTCGTTGACGAGATTCTGCTTCTCTTCAACAAATATGATGGAGTTGGCTCGCGCGTAGGACTGCAAGGCATCATCGGACTTTTCAAGCTTGGCCTTGAGCCCCACGAGTTTTCCTGAAAGCCACTCCGACGCCTTGTTGGCCTCATCCCACTTCACCTGAAGGTTTTGATCGATGTAGTCCGTAGAAAGCTGGTTCGCGATGCGCGCCGCCAATTCAGCATTTTCCGAGTAAAAGGATAACTCGACAAGGTTACTGCGTCGAACCGGACTCACGTCGATGTTGTCTATGAAATGTCTCACGGTGTTGCGGTAGGCATCCATCGAGCGGTCCGGAGGTTCGGGGTCTGAGGCACTTGGAATCTTATCCGGGACGACCTGGATCAAGCCGAACAGCAAGCTCCCCTTGTAGAATTCGGGGTAGCGGCACAGTTTCAGGTCATCGATCACATGCTCGGCGAGGGTTCGGCTTTGCAAAACCTTGTATTGAGTCTCCCGGTAACTTTCAATATCCACGGAAGTGAGTTGGAGAACTTCCTGGAAGTTCAAAACGTTCGGCTGCTCAGGGTTAATCTCGATTAAGACTTTCCCCTCGTAGATAGGCTTCTTCTTGAGCGTACCAATGGCCACCGTCGTGAAGACAATTAACAGGCAGGATAAAACCACCCACCGCCGCTTGAGAATGACGTGCAAATAATCAAGCAGGTGCGGGACTTCTTCGGCCGAGACAGCCAACGCCTCGATAGGTTGTCGCAAACTCTGGGGGCCTGAAAGAACCAAGCTCTGAGCGGGGTCGGTAGTGGGGACTTCTGCGTTTGCCATTAATCACCAAGTCGAAGCTGGGTCGCACCTATCAGTGTACCCAAATGAGCCATCCCGTGAAAGCTGCAAACGCTGCATCGGTGCTTCGTTGGCCCAACAGTTTCTTAGTGCTGTCGGGAACGAAGAGAATATCATCAGCGAGAAGCGTGGTGTCTTGCGCCCTGCCTTTTAGAATTTGCGACAGGTCAACAGGAACTTCTCTCTTCGATCCATCCTGATTGGTTCTTATGATGCGAGCGGATTTCTTCGCCGCAGTAAAGGTAAGACCTTGCGCCATAGCAACTGCCTGAAGGACCGTCATGGTGGGGCGGTCCTCAAGGACAAACCCACCCGGTTTGTTGACCGCTCCTGTCACATACACGACTTCGGCCTTACTCACGGAAATAATATCAAGGGGCTTTATCTCAATGTTGAGGCTTTGATCCCTCGTGTAGAGGAGCCTGTTGAGGTCGATTTCAATTTGGTCCGGCCCGCGAATGTGCATTCCATCCACCGGCTGCAAATCCCCAAAGCCACTCTTGCGCGTGACCAGAACTGTGCGTCCCGCTGCCGATGTGCCGCGCTTGCCGAAACCACCGGCCATCGAGAGCATTTCAATCAGGGTGCGCCGGCCAGTAAGGGGATAAAGCCCAGGCTTTTCCACCGCCCCGATGACAGATACGGGCTTAGCCTTGAATTGGTTAACAAAAACCATTACCTGAGGGTCCTGGAGGTAATTCTCACCCCATTTGTCCTCCAGCTCTTTCCGGAGCTGCTCCGTGGTCAAACCGGCCGCTTGGACGCGGCCGATTAAGGGGAGGGAGATCATCCCATCGTTGGCAACTCGAACGATTTTTGACAATTCAGGAACGTTAAAGACCTCGATATTGATCACGTCCTCAGGTCCCAGTATGTAATTGGAACCGATGGGGCCACCGAAGTGCTGGTCAGAGTTTTCTTGCGTCTTTCCCTCTGTTGTATCCGCGTTGTCCGTGGAATCTTGAATCCCTTGGATATCTTGGGAAGGAGGCTTATCCTGGGCATCCTGCGCGCGCAATTGTGGCAAGGTAAGGAGAAACACGGACCACAGAAAAACTGTGAGCCCCCAAAATACACGTTCCAGAAGACCCTTCATTTCCGCCTCGATATGGATTGCATCTCTCGGCGCCTCGCTGTGAGCAAGTCGGTGAGGAGATTGGCGCGTAAAGCCTTGAAGCAAATAGTCTACCTGCGCGCCAAGACAATGTCAATCTAAAATGAACTTCACACACCTCCAGTTGCTCCGCTGCAGCGCCTTTCAACAAGCTGCAAAGTTGTTCAGTGATCTGCAAGGCTGATATTAGGGGAAGAGATTCGAGAGAGTGCGGTTGCGGAAGGGCTTCCGGCGGGTCGCAGAAAAAGGGTATTGGTGTTCGGGATGCAGGGAAATCCGCTTGTGGTTTTTCCCTGACTCCTGCAAAGCCGTGCAGGGAATCACCTCTATCTGGGGCACTCACTCCCACCCCACTATCAACTATGCTTGGTTTCCCGAACTTCTATCGTATAATAGAGCCGCAATTTCTAGTAATTGGAGGCGACCCCGCGTGAGCAGCAGGTTTTCACTTACCGGACACGGCGCTGAGAGATTTCCCCTCCCTGTAGCGCCCTCGCGGGAGGATGCCTGATGGGGTTTGTACACCAGGGGAGGCGCGCGTCAGGCTGCCCAAGCTGCGCCAGGATTCGGATCGTACCAACTCAAGTGGGACGGAGAGTATGCAAATTGCCATAAAAACGAAACCTGCACGGGCGTTGCTGGTCAGTGTAGAGGCTGCAATGCTCCTGATGCTGATAGGATGGGTGGGTAAGGCCTACCTCGCAGATGTGCTGGCGAGTAGGCCGACAGTGGGCAACCTCGAGCGTGCGGTCAAACTCGACCCGAGCGATGCCGACTACCATATGCGATTGGGTGGCATTTACGAGTACAGCCCCCTTGATCTCCAACTTGAAAAGGCCGAGGACCATCTTCGCCGCGCTGCGCATCTTGATTCCTATGACCCTCAAACTTGGCTCGAATTGGCGGCCGCGCTGGAGCTCCAGGGCCGAATAGCGGAGGCAGGAGCCTGCCTGCGTCAGGTGGATCTCCTGGCGCCAGATCTCCCTGCTTATCAATGGCCAATTGCCAATTTCTACTTGTTGCAGGGCAGTATCGACGAAGCTTTCCGGCATTTTAGGGTTGTGCTTGCCGGTACGTCGCAATATGACAGCAATGTCTTTGGCTTGGCTTGGAAGGCTACCGACGATGCTGGGAAGATTCTTCAGCAACTGATTCCTGAGCGAGTCACGACCGAATTCAGTTATTTGAATTTTCTGGTCGCCGGGCATCGCTTGAATGAGGCACAGGCCGTCTGGAAACGAATTGTGGCCGGGCGAGAGGCATTCTCTCCCGGCCAGAGTTCCCCCTACATCGACAGCCTTATCGGGGCTCAACGGGCGGACGAGGCGTACCAGGTTTGGACTGACCTCCAGAAAAAGGGGCTCATTCGATACTCGTCGTTGCCATCCGAAAAGAATCTCCTTTCCAATGGCGATTTCGAGGACGAATTGTTGAATATGGGCTTTGACTGGAGAATCATTTCGGTTGAAGGTGTCTATGCAGGTCTGGATACCTCGACCTATCACTCGCCTAGTCACGCCCTCTTGGTTCAATTCCCGGGTAAGCAGAACCTGCTGTACGGGCACGTTTACCAGTACGTAAAAGTATCACCCGGCCAATCCTACCGCCTTCAGGCCTTCATGAAAACCGAAGACATTACAACCGACAGCGGCCCTCGCCTGGGAGTGTCCGATCCTTACAATGTTGCAGCCTTGGACAAATTAACTGACGATTTGACCGGCACTAGCGACGGATGGACCTCTTTGCTCTTGGATTTCGCGACCGGGCCAAAGACCAAATTGATCGCGGTTAAGCTTTTCCGCTTGCCAAGCAAGAAGTTCGACAATCTCATTTCGGGGAAGGTTTGGCTGGATGACGTCCGGCTTACTCCCTTGCAGAAATGAGATGCTTTTGGGAACTATTTCACCCAACCTCATTTTTGATTCGCTCGAGAACAACTGAAAGGCAGTCAAGCTAGTCGAGATGCGGCACATGTAGCGCAGAACCCGCCACCCCGTCCTTGCGAGCCCTCAGCTTTTTTACTTTCGTGCCCAAGCAGAGGTTTACCTGTCCTCGGGCCTGCGGTCTGTGCGTCAATTCGAGGTGGGTCGTCGTTGAAGCGGGCATGATTCTCGGGATTATGTCTTTGACAGACCCACTTGAGTGTTTTCGTTACCTCACCGTCGAATCAGGTTGTAGATCCAAGTGCAGATGCGTGTGGCTATTGCTGATTCCGATGAAGGTGGGCACTGATTCCGGTTTGATCCCGGGCAGTGATTCCGATGTCATCCCGGGCGTCTTCGGAGCGAAGCGACGCTGGCCCTCCTATCGTGCTTGAAGTGACCGGGATCG
>Ga0208191_1000340_pt1 | contig 35747 bp, 31 predicted proteins | sample June2015DPH_13_5_FD_184709 | JGI IMG/M metagenome (GOLD analysis project Ga0208191, IMG submission 184709) | Peatland microbial communities from SPRUCE experiment site at the Marcell Experimental Forest, Minnesota, USA - June2015DPH_13_40... | ecosystem: Environmental > Terrestrial > Soil >... | reverse complement strand
TAACTCCTTTCAATGTTTAGATTTTTGCCAAACCCATTATAGCATTGATTGGCTGTTTTGGGGCTGTTTTACTTGCTATCTCAAGTAATTTCTACCGGACAGCAGTGACATATTATGCATATTTCGTTATGTTTTTTACGCCATTATGGCCGCGGCGACCTCCAATTTCCCACCGCATACTAGGCTATCTTCCTGGACAATGGCCAGGTCTTTTTCGGCCGGCTCCAGGATGACGGCTCTTCCTACCTGACCCTCGGGGAAGTCTTCTGCATCAAGCAGCAGGCCAGCCCGGATAAAAAGGAAGTCCAGAACCTCCTGGTGAAAAGGGGCAGCGAGTGGCACGTCCCGGACTTCATGCGGATCAATTACCGGCACATCGTGTTCATCGAACCGGTGGCCCCGAACTCCAAGGTGGCTCTGCTCATCCGGGAGGCTGAATTGCCACCGGCAGGGGCGCCGGCCCGCCTGCCAATACGCCCAAACCGAGGCCGGCCGGCAGGTAAAAAGGCGGTTTTCGGTGGAAGGCAAAATCAAAATCTAGTACATTCATTGCAAGGATTATTGGGTTCCATGACCAAGCTTTTACGCACTGCGGGTGGCTTGCAGCTGATCCTCTGCCTGTTGTTGCCCGGGGCAGCCTTGCTGACATATATCCAGATGTCCCTGGGCAAATCTGGTTAAGTGGATCAAGTGAGCAGGACAACGCCTCTGGCCTGCGCCAATAGGACGGTTTCGAACATTTTCCCTTGTAGCATTGCCAACATTTTTGTTATGGGGAAATGGTGATAACTGCTATGATCCTAAACTTATCACGGCTCTAAAAACTCCCCATATCCAGAATATATATGCTCTTGGGGGCCGGCCCCGCCGCTTTCTCGGACTTTTATTGGCTTCCTATTGTCCCCACGCCCGGGAGGCCAATGTAACCACGGTTATCGCGCTGAGGGCGCAGGCTTACCCCCAGCGTCAACGGCCCTGGGTGATAGGTTCGTCTCCTTTGGCCAGCCGTGGCCATGCCCGGCCTCGGGCCCCCGGCGTCCACCATGCAGCAACCGCTCGCCGCGGCCCCTGCCTGGCGCCGCCACACACCCTTGAGGATTTTTCGGCCCCGAGAGGCTAACCCGGGGATGGGACTCCTACCCCCCCTATGCTTATATACTTGCCCTAGATTCCAACTCAAAATTTTCGTTAATACCATTTTCGTCCTCCGGGGAGATCCCGGCAGTCCCCCCCCGGTGATGGGACCCGGCCTTAAAATTTTACATTCGGGGAAGTTTGTGCTATCATGTTTATGCCTGCGGTGGCCAAGGTTGCCGCAAAATCTCGGTATAGTATTTGATTCTTCAAAGATTGTATTTTTCATGTCACATTGTCACATCAAACTCTTTTCTTAAAGTGAGGGACATTTTTTATGGTAGCCAAAAAGAAGACCCCGCCAAAACCCGTCGGCAAGCCTGCTATCGGCTCAGTGGCTCCTGGTCTAGCTCCCGCCTTCCCTAAGAAAGAACTGGACAAATGGCTTAAGGCTCACAAGACATGGGGCCACGATGACTGGCTGAAGCTCCTTGATGACCTCAAGGCCAAGGGTTATGGCAACCTGGTTGGCAACAAGGCAGGTCAAGACTCGGTCGGATTGTACCTCGAGACCAAACGGGGCAAGTAAGTAGGGTCCTGTCTCGCCGGGATCCGCCGGCGGGCCTTGCTAGGCTTCAGCGCCCATGCGCAAGCCGTGACGGCGAATATGCGGGCTTTGCTGGTTCCACTGCCTTCCGCGTAACGATAGGACCAGCAATTATTCTCCCATTACTTCTATACTCATCATGCTGTTCGTGACTATTCCCAGATCATAGCTTCGATAAGCCCATCTGGCTAAGAGGAGGCTTACCGGGTTAAATTCGGTGAGAGGGATCACCAAGACATTTTATGACTGCGGTGGCCAAAGCTGCTGCATAATCTCAGATAATACCCCGTAAAATCTGCAGGGCGACAAGATGCTAGTGTGGGAAAGCCAAATGGGGGCTTACCTGGGTCCTGGCCCAGGGCTTGAAGGTGCAGCTTTTCCAGTAGCGACTGGGCCCCACTTCGATGTCTTTGATTGGCATCGCCACCGCTTGATTTTTGGGAAATGTTCTCGCCTACCGGATGACGAGGATCATTGGGCCGGTCGCTATGGCATCGACTTTCATCGCGCCTTGCCTCCTTTTGACGGTGCCTCAGGGTTTGTTTGTGACTGGGGAGATGGGGCGGTAGTGGTTAACGCTTATAATTATGCCCAACATTTGCCGCAAGCCTTAAAGTTTCGAGAATTCACCGCTAATGTCGCCTTCGCCGCGCGGACCTGGGAAGAATACCAGGCAAAGTGTCAGGTTTATCAAGACTTTTACCATTACCTCTATAACTCGGATTCTCAGATTATCTTGGCTGCTCCCCATTCAGGCGAAGTCCGCCGCCCTGCCGATGATTACCACCCATTCCCGCAATCAGAAATGGATGCCTGGACCGCCAGAGTCATGGTGCGGTGTGTCCGCGCCCAACCTCCAGGCAAGAAGCGGATTCTGGTCTCCTTGCACAGCACTGACTATTTCGGCTCTCTACTGGATATCGGCGATTTCGGGCTCCCCCAAAATCAGCGGTTGCCATCCGTGGTAGCACAACTTAGGAAGGACTTCTCTGAAACAATTACCGCGGTACTACCTGGGTACCGAAACCATATTTTGCCCTACACCCGCGCTCGCTTGCAGTGGTTTGAGGAGAATTGGGGGACCCTCGAACCTGAGCATCTGGCCGCGATTTCTACTGCTGCTCGCTTTGAAGTCCTGAGTCTGCTTAAAGTCATGGAAGACTGTGCAGACCCTGGAGACCGCTACAGCCTTTACACGATGCTCAAAGGCCTTGAGAGCTATTGGGACCGGGCAGCTCCTCAGCTTATAAGCCTGAATGGCATTTTCTCTGGCAGAAAGACTGCGCAACTGCTTAACTTGGGGGAAAAACTCCGCCAATCGGGAATCGACCACGCGGTGCAGGTGGAATGTTCCAGGTTTCTCGCCCGGCACTATCCTGATTTAGCCGCAAACCTCATCAACGCCATAGTCGATGGACTGGAGGAGTTGCCATAAGTGTGGAGGCGGGCGGTGCCTGCCCTTACTGTCACACCTCCCGTGCCGCCGTGTGGGCTTAAGGCTTGAGGTTGCCTGAGACCCACCCTTGCGGAATAATCAGAGATTATAGGGGACTCGCGGGGCCCTGGCCAGCCCCCATGTCCTGGCCCCCGGTCCCCGGCGTCCACCATGCACCAACGGCTTGCCATGTTTCTGACCTGGCACCGCCGCCGCCTCTGCGCATATAGATTTCCGGCCCCCAAACCCAAACCCCGGGACGGGTCCCATACGCCCCCCTGCCGACAATGATCCGCCCGGAAATTTTTCCCAAAATATTTTTTCCGGACTTTAATCAGGGTAAAATAGCAGCAGACCCCCCCCCTGGTATAGGGCCTCCCCAAAAATTCTATGAGCAAAATATAGCCGGCTGGCGGGGCCTTCCTGTGGGCGATTTAAGCATTTCACAGGCCCACCTGACCCCTTTCCTTGGATGTCCCCCTTGCGGGCCGTGGTGGGGCTATGAGTGGCCCTCAGCGCTGTAGATTAATCTTTCGGTTGCCATTTACAGTTCTTCTTATAAAAGAATAAATTCCAAAATAAAATTGTAATTATTTAGTTCAAGACTGCCTCCCCTTTTTAACCTATCTGCCTAATATCACCCATGTTATCTAATTCAGGACTCGTCGGCACACAACTGGCACTATTCTTGATACATCTATGGGCGTCATTGAGGAGAAATGTCAAAAGGGGGTCAGAAACATGGATAACCTATATCTCGATTCTGGGGGCCCCTGGACCATCGCCTTGTTTGCCGCCGCCTTCTTGATCACCATGGTCATAGAATTGCCTGAAATATTGTTCTGTCTTCTGTTGCTGGGCATGCGCCACTATCTTTGATGAAAGACTCTTGAGCCGAGATTATGCCGCATCCATAGCTATTTCTGCCCAATGAGGTTTTGGAGCCTCTTTGCCCGAGTAACATCTCCCAAACGGTCATCTTCTCGAAGCCAAATTTTCTCGTCGAGGGCATGATAGCGCAAATTTAGGCGGAAAGTCAATTTTCCCCAGTTCGGGCATACAAATCCCTCGGCGACTAGATGCTATCTGGCTGATAAATCTAAGGACCCCAGGCCCCCCCCTCCACCCCACAGGATTTCCGGCCCCAGAAGCAAAACCCCAGGACGGGACTCCTACCCCCCCTGTGCTTGAATGTCCCCCACGGACAAAATTCTCAAAATCCATCGAGGGGAAAATAGCAGCAGACCCCCCGGCGATGGGACCCGGGGGAAAAATTTTAAAAGCAAAATTTGGCCCGGATGCCGGGGCCTTCCTGTGGGCGATTTAAGCATTTCACAGGCCCACCTGACCCTTTCCTTGGATGTCCCCCTTGCGGGCCGTGGCGGGGCTATGAGTGGCCCTCAGCGCCTTAGATTTATCTTTCCGAAGATAGGGCCGAGGAGGCTTCTGGGGGCGCCGGTGCTCCCGGCGGGCGAAGTCGGCCAGGGAAAGACGACAGCACCCCTTGAGAAGCCCGCTGGCACACCACTACCGATCATTGCTGGCCTGAGGGTCCTTAGGCTTCCCAGCCAGTTAACCTCTGGTCGGAGAGGGATTGGTATGCCCGAATCCTGGGGAAACTTGACTTTCCGCCCTAATTTGTGCTATTTTGCCATCCGCGAGAAGAATTGGCTTCGAGAAGAGGACCGTTTTGGGGATTTTCATCGGGCCAAGAATAGGGTTTCCCTTCGATAATCGGTTTGAAGTTGGGACTAAACTCAGGGAAAAAGGTCGCAAGTCAGATTTAGGGCAGGGTCAGCCAATGTTGCCGCAGCATCTCGGAATAATTCCCCAAAATGGACGCCAAGCAGCAATTTCAGATGCAGACAAAGTTGGCCCTTTCCCTCGGTTCGCATGGGAACGTTACCCCCGAGACTAGGCGAGCCTTCACCGAGGCTGAAGTGAAGGAGATAGTTGCCGGTCTAGGAGCGGTAAATTGGTAGAACAATTTGAAAACCCTGACGCGCATCCCTCAAAGGAGAAATAAATGTCCGGGCAAAAACATGCGTTCCATCGCACGCTCTATTTCCGGGTCATCTGCGGCATCGTCATTGGCGTGGTGGTCGGGGTCCTGTTCCCCGGAACGGCGCAGGCGCTGAAGCCTCTGGGCGACGCGTTTATCAAACTGATCAAGATGATGATCGCCCCGATCATCTTCTGCACCGTTGTTGTCGGTATCGCCAAGATGGGGCACATGAGAGATGTCGGCCGCGTTGGCATCAAGGCCCTGATTTATTTTGAGGCGATGTCGACGATTGCGCTAATCATCGGTCTCGTCGTCGTCAATGTGCTGCGGCCGGGAGCCGGCATGAACGTCGATCCGGCCACACTCGATACCAGGGCGATCGCCAGCTACGCGACGGCGGCGCAGATCCACACCACCGAAGAGTTCCTTATGAACATCATTCCCAGCACGGTGTTCGATGCGTTCGCCAAGGGCGAGATCCTGCAGGTGCTGCTGTTTGCCATTTTCTTCGGGATTGCGCTGAATTGGGTCGGAGCGCGCGGAGAGGCGCTCCTTAAGTTTATCGACGAGAGCGGCCACGTCTTGTTCCGGATCATCGAGATGATCATGCAGCTCGCCCCGATCGGTGCCGGCGCGGCGATGGCCTTCACCATCGGTAAGTATGGGCTCGGAACTCTGTTGTCCCTTGGCAAACTGATGGCCGGGGTCTACCTCACCTGCTTCCTCTTCGTCTTCGTTGTCCTCGGGCTGGTGGCCTGGCTCGCGGGCTTCAGCCTGTGGCGATTCATTGTTTACATCAGTGAAGAGATCTTCATCGTGCTCGGTACGTCGTCGTCCGAAGCCGTGTTGCCGCGGATGATGGAAAAGATGGAGCGCCTCGGTTGCGATCGGTCGGTGGTCGGTCTGGTGATACCCACCGGTTACTCGTTCAATCTCGATGGCACCTCGATCTACCTGACGATGGCGGCGATCTTCATTGCCCAGGCGACCAACGTATCTTTGACGCTGGGCGATCAAATAACGATTCTTACGGTGCTATTGCTGACCTCGAAGGGCGCAGCGGCGGTGACCGGTGGCGGCTTCATCACCCTGGCGGCAACACTGTCATCGGTCGGTAAGATACCGGTGGCCGGATTAACGCTGCTGCTTGGCGTCGACCGTTTCATGTCGGAGGCGCGCGCCATCACCAATCTCATCGGCAACGGCGTCGCCACCGTCGTCGTCTCCAAGTGGGAGCGGGCGTTCAACGCCGAAAAGGCGGCGAGAGTGTTGGCCGGTGACTATGATGAGGATTTGCTGCCCTTGGCGGACGTCGCCAGAGAGTGAAACTGACCGGCCCTCTGCGGGGCCGCCGCCGGCGCGACCCGGCAGGCCGGCGGGGCCCTGGCAGCCGGAACGACGCGGGTCTGTCATCAGCAACCAGCGAATACCGGGGGGAGATGGACCTATGAAAGCACGTATTTTCGGCATCTTGGCGATCGCCATGGCAGCTTTCGTCGCGTTGGCAACGCCTGTTTTAGCGGCCGACCCCGACTGGCCGGCAACCCTGACAGTTGTGACGGGGTCACCGGGCGGCACATACCATGTCTACGGCGCAGCGTTGGCGAAAATCCTGACGCGCGCCCTCGGCTTGCCGGTGGCGGAACGGACCACCGAAGGCCCCAATCAGAATATCCAAATGCTCGAGGCTGGTGACGCGCAGCTTGGCTTTGTCACGGTTGGTGCCGCCCTGAAGGCATGGAATGGCACTGCAGAGTGGACGAACGGCAAACAGTACCGGTCGATGCGTGCGCTTTTTCCAATGTACGACACGCCATTCCACTTCGTTGCGTTGAAGGATTCCGGCATTCGCTCTCTTGCCGACATGGCCGGGAAGAGGATCGGCGTTGGCCCGCAGGGAGGTACATCCGGTACCTATATTCCGATGTTTCTGAAGACGCTAAAAATCGACGCTGCGTTGACCTACGGCACGTACGAGGGACTCGCCGCGGAGCTTTCGGACGGAAAGCTCGACGTACTGGCGGTGGCGGCTGGCGCACCCTTACCGGCTATCGCCGCGTTGGAGGCAAAGAAAAAGATCCAATTCGTTGAGCCCTCCCGAGAGGAAATTCTCGCCTTGCGGTTGGCGATGCCTGAGCTGACCCCCTCCACCATCCCGGCGGGGGTCTACCCGTCATTGAAGAAGGGCTACGCGAGCGTCGGTCTGTACAATTTTGCCGTCGCCAACAAGAACCTGCCTGACGATCTCATCTACGCCATTGTCGACGCGGTCTTCGCCAACCACCAAGAGCTGGTGGAGGCCCATCCTGCCGCCGCAGAAACGGTTCCGGCCAACTTCGTCCACAACACGTTTCTGCCATACCACCCGGGCGCGTTCCGCTACTATGCGAATCAGGGGGTGACTGGCGCCATCAAGGGCGATTGACTTACACTGCGCCGCCCTGCCGTTGCGGTGTTATATCATTGTGAGCGTCAGCGGTTGCTGATCGCTTGCACCTGACCTACCCCGAAAACTGATCCACACGTTATGTTAGAGTGGTGGATCGAAGGGAGGCAGGAAGATGAGCAGGAAGCGTTATACGCCGGAGCAAATCATCGGGAAGCTGTGGGAAGCCGAAGTGGCGTTATCTACTGGATTTCACCTGTTTACTCACCGCATACATTGGTTTTGATAGGCAAATCATATATCTCAAATCGGTTCAGGACGCTTAAAGACATCTGCAGACCAGCTTTCTATCATCACCTGTCTATTTGCTGGAAACCAAACCCTCAGAGGTTTCAGGCAACAGGTTCCGCAGAAACCGGCCGGTGTGCGACTCGGGGTGGCGGGCCAGTTCCTCCGGGGAGCCGGCCGCCACCAGCCGGCCGCCGCGGTCGCCCCCTTCGGGGCCCAGGTCAATGAGGCAATCCGCGGTCTTGATGACCTCCAGGTTGTGTTCGATGACGATGACGGTGTTGCCGTCCTCCACCAGACGGTTCAGCACCTGGAGCAGCTTTTCGATATCCGCCAGGTGGAGTCCGGTGGTGGGCTCATCCAGGATGTAGAGGGTGCGGCCGGTGGCCCGTTTGCTCAGCTCCCGGGAGAGTTTGAGGCGCTGGGCCTCGCCGCCTGAAAGGGTGGTGGCCGACTGCCCCAACTGGATATAGCCCAGGCCCACGTCCGCCAGGGTGCGCAGCTTCTCTCGCAGGGCCGGCACTGGCCCGAAGAACTCCAGGGCCTGGTCCACCGTCATCTCCAGGACCTCGGCAATGGTCTTCCCTTTGTAGCGAATCTCCAGACTGCTCTGATTGTAGCGCAGCCCCTTGCAGACCTCGCAGCGTACATAGACGTCCGCCAGGAAATGCATCTCGATCTTATTGATGCCCTCACCCCGGCAGGCCTCGCAACGCCCGCCCTTGACGTTGAAGCTGAAGCGCCCGGGCCGGTAACCCCTAAGGCGCGCCTCGGGCACCTGGGCGAAGAGCTCCCGGACGGTGGTGAACAGCCCCGAGTAGGTGGCGGAATTGGAGCGGGGGGTGCGGCCGATGGGGTTCTGGTCGATGTTGATCACCTTGTCCAGGTGTTCGGCGCCCAGGAGCCCGGCATAGGGCGCCGCGGCGATCTTGGCCCCATAGAGCTTCTGGCGCAGGGCCTGGTACAGGGTGTCCATGATCAGGGTGGACTTGCCGGAGCCGGAGACCCCGGTGACGCAGATGAAGACGCCCAGGGGGATATCCAGGTCCAGATTCTTGAGGTTGTGGCCGGCGGCGCCTTTCAGGTGCAAAAAATTTTGGGGCAGCCGGCGGCAACGGGGCAGGTGGATGCGGCGCTGGCCCGAGAGAAACAGGCCGGTGAGGGAACGTTCGTTCCGCAGCAGCTGCTCCGGGGTGCCGCCGAAGACCAGCCGGCCCCCTTCCCGGCCGGCGCCCGGGCCCATATCCACCACGTAGTCCGCCTGGAGAATGGTCTCGGGGTCGTGCTCCACCACTATCACGGTGTTGCCCAGGTCCCGCAGGGTCTTTAGGGTGCGCAGCAGCCTCCGGGTGTCCCGGGGGTGGAGGCCGATGCTGGGCTCATCCAGGATGTACAGGACCCCGCTCAACTTGGAGCCGATCTGGGTGGCCAGCCGGATGCGCTGGGCCTCGCCGCTGGCCAGGGTGCCGGTGGCCCGGTCCAGGGTGAGGTAGTCCAGGCCCACTTCCTCCAGGAACCCCAGGCGCTCGGCGATCTCTTTGAGGATGCGGCGGGCGATCTCCGCCTGGCGGGGGGTGAGGTCCAGACTGACGAACCACCGCAGGGCCCGGGAAACGGTGAAGCCGGTGACCTCGCTGATGTTGGCCCCGTTAAGGCGCACCGCCAGGGCTTCGCGCCGCAGGCGGGCCCCGCCGCAGTCCGGGCAGGGGCGCACCCCCATGTACTGCTCGATCTCTCCCCGCACCAGGGGGGAATCGGTCTCCCGATAGCGCTCCTGGAGCAGGGGGATCACCCCGGGGAAGCTCTTGGCCTCATAAAAGCGCCGCCCTCCTCGCTCATGGAAAAAGCTGATGGGGACTCCCCGGGAGCCATAGAGAATGGCCTCCTGGACTTCCGGGGCCAGGTCTTTGAAGGGGGTGTGAATGGAGAAGCGGTAATGCTGTTCCAGGGCCTCCAGCATTTGCTGGTGGCGCAGGGAGTGGCGCTGGGCCCAGGGGCGCACCGCCCCCTCCCGGAGGCTCAGCGAGCGGTTGGGGACCACCAGGTCGGGGTCGATGATCAACCTGGTGCCCAGGCCGCTGCAGCCCGGGCAGGCCCCCTGGGGGCTGTTGAAGGAAAAGAGCCGGGGGGTGAGTTCCGGCAAGGAGACCCCGCAGTGGTCGCAGGCAAAGCGTTCGGAGAACAACAGTTCCTCGCCGCCCTGGACATTGATACGCACCAGCCCGTCGCCCAGCTTCAGGGCCAACTCCAGGGAGTCGGTGAGGCGGGCCCCCAGGTCGGGCTTGATCACCAACCGGTCCACCACCGCTTCGATGGTGTTCCGGCGGTTCTTGTCCAGGGGCGGCAATTCTTCCAGCTCCAGGATGTCGCCGTTGAGGCGCACCCGGCTGTAGCCCTCCTGGCGCAGGCGCTCCAGGAGCTTGTGATGCTCACCCTTGCGGTCCACCACCACCGGGGCCAAAACGGTGATCCGGCTGCCCTCCGCCAGACCCATGACCTGGTCCACCATCTGGGGGACGCTCAAGGAGGAGATGGCCCGGCCGCAGCGGTAGCAATACGGGGTCCCCACCCGGGCGAACAGGACCCGCAGATAATCGTAAATCTCGGTGGAGGTGGCCACGGTGGAGCGGGGGTTGCGGGAGGCGCTGCGCTGCTCGATGGCGATGGCGGGAGAAAGCCCCTCGATATACTCCACGTCCGGCTTGTCCATGAGTTCCAGGAACTGCCGGGCATAAGCCGATAAACTCTCCACGTAGCGCCGTTGGCCCTCGGCATAGAGGATGTCGAAGGCCAGGGTGGACTTGCCGGAGCCGCTGACCCCGGTAATCACGATAAACCGGTTCCTGGGCAGCTCCACGTCGATGTTCTTGAGATTATGCTCCCGGGCGCCCCGGATGACGATCTTACTGGTGGGCATCGGTGGTTGCTTAACCCCAGGGATGCGGGGTCAAATCGAGGTCAGAGCGGCGCCTTCCCGGGCGGGCGCTGAGGTGAGCTGCTGCTGTTCCTTGGGCTTGGGTTTGCGGCCCCGCTTCTTTTTGATCTCATAGGAGACAAACTTGATCCCCTGGGCCCGGCCGGCCCCGCCGGCCCAAAGCAGGGGGCCGTTTCCCAACTGCCGCACAATCTCGGCCAGGGTGCATCCCAAATATTTAGCCGGAATCACGGTGGCTTCCAATTTCAGCCCCATTTTGGGGGGTTCTTTTCCTCTGGGCATGAAAATCTTCCTTGGTTATCTAATTGGCGCAAGAGGGGCTCACGAGCTTGAGGTGGGCGACTGGCCAACGGCGCTTGCTAAATAACTCTCCCCAATGTTTTAATGTAACTCCTGGTGGCGGCTTTCGCCATACTTTTTATAATTTGGCGCCCTGACCCTGACCAAATCCTCGGCCCCGCTGGAAGGTCCTGAAGAGAAAGATTCTTGTCTGGCCCCGGTAGAGGTGCTATAGAATACGGAAACCAATGCCAGCTGAGGAGGATCTCCATGAAAAGGTATCCGCTCTTAGCAATAGTTGTAATTGCCACCCTGTTGCTGGCCCTTCCAGGGGTAACCAGGGCTTGCACTTATGTCTTCCTGAAGGCCAAGGATGGCAGCATCGTATCGGTCCGCTCAATGGAATTCTATAGCAAGCTCGGCGCCCAGCTGCAAATGATCCCCCGGGGAACCGCTTACGCGAGTGAGGCTCCCAAGGGCGCCAGGGGGTTGCATTGGAAATCCAAGTATGGGGTAGTGGGCATCTCGGTGTTCGGTAAGAACAACCTGCTGGCCGACGCTGCCAATGAGAAAGGCCTTTACATCTCGACCTTGTGGTTTGATGATGTCAAGTATCCTGAGATCAAGCCCGGCGATGCCGTGATCGATACTGAGAATTTTCTCGCCTGGGTCGCCGGAAATTTCGCCACGGTTGATGAACTGAAGCGGGCACTTGGTAAGGTGAAGGTCTATGGACGCACCCAGGAGGGCTTCAACCAGGGGCAAGTGGTTCCTCTACACTGGCCGGTCACCGATGCCAGCGGCAATTCCGTCGTGCTTGAATACCTGGATGGGCAATTGAAGATCTGGGACAATCGTCAGAACGGCGTCCTGACCAATGACCCTAACCTGGGGTGGCACCTGGATAATCTGCGGTTCTACTCCAATCTAAAGGCCTTTGCCTTCCCGGTGCCCGAGCTCAAGGATGATCGCTGGTCGCTGGGCTCGGATATGAAAGGACTTCCCGGTGACTACACCAATGCCAGCAGATTCGTGAAGATTTCGGCCTTGAAGTTTTTTGCCCAACAGCCTAAAGACGCGGATGAGGCCCTTAATCTTGGCATTCACCTGATCAATACGGTGGATATTCCCTATGGCCCGCAACTATGGATCATCGGCCAGACCGGGCATGTGCAATTTACGCCATGGCATTGCTTCTTTGACCATCGCAACTTGCGCTTTTATTACCGGACCTACGAAAACCCGAATCTCCGGCGCATTTCTCTCAAGGAACTCGATTTCCGGGAAGAAACTCCAATCAAGACCGTCGAGATCTATGGCGGCACGCCTTACCAGGACGTAACTCAGGCCTTCAAGAATTAGGGGGGCGCTGTTTCTCCAAAAACAGAAACAAAACTCGAAAACTCGAAACTCTATGTGTGTTAGCTGGGGAGCATCTTCTCCGGTTCGGCCCGAAAGGCCGGAGCCACGGCGTAGCGCACCCGGTTGGCCTTCTCGCCGTTGTGTTCCAGGACGCCCTCCTTTTGCAGCAGGTTCAGATAGCCCCAGGCGGTCTTTTTATTGATCCGGAAGTGCGCCTCAAAATCGAGTAGCCGGAACCAGCGGCCACCGCTACCGCGAAGAAAGTCCCACAGGGTTTCGAAAGTAAGCTTGCGTTTGCCCTCCAGAGGCAGGGACAGGCGAGACAGGGCCCGGCGCAAGGCCTCGCCGTCAATGGCCTCCGGCTCCGGGGAGGGCGCCGCGGCTTCCCGGTCCCGGGGCGGGGCGATCCAGTCATCCGTCAAGTGTTCGAAATAATGCCCCACCTGCTCTTCGATGAGGTTCAGGAGGCGGTAGAACTGGGACAGGGTGATCTGCCCGGCCAGGCGGTTGACCAGGTAATCCTTGGCCCTTTTCCGCACAAAGGAGACCCGCTCCCGGCGCCCGGCGGGCAATCGGGCGGCGTCCAGCAAGACCTCGAAAAACATGCCGGCCACCAGGGTGGTGTCCAGGCCCGAGCCCGGGGGCGGCTGATAGGCCAGCCGGTCGCAGACCTGCAAGACCCCGGCCTGCAAGGTGAAATCACCGAAATCGTCGGCGAAATCGGCCAACTTCTCGGGACAGGCCGCGGCGATGACCTGCTCCGTCAGGACCCGCACTAAACCCAGAAAGCTATCCCGGTCCATTAGTGAGCCCTCCCTGGCTTGGGCCGATTATAAGGCATAACTGCCCAAAGGAGCAAGGCCGTAGTAGTGTCCATTAGCAATTCCCCGGTTTACCGCAAGACCGTGATCATCTGTGCTCTGCCGATCCTGGACTTTTTCCCGTGACATGATTGGCCGCGATTATAACTTCTCCCTCTCCCGCATTGGGGGAGAGGGGTCGGGGTGAGGGGAAATTTAATCTCTTTTCCACTCCAATTGCTAGAAGAAAATAAAACAATGGAACTAGAAGAAATGACAGTAGAAAAGTTCAAGTAGCTGATTGCCTTTTATGAAGACTTTATAGAACCTCTTCTCGGGAACGCGCAAACACAAGTTGCAAGAGACGTGAAAGAATGGTGGCTTCAGCATGCGCGTGATGGGCTGGAAAAAGCTAAGAAAGAGCTTCAAAAGCGTGAAGGTCGTCCTTAGTCTTGATTAGCTAGCGGGCTCCTCGTTTCCGGCGTCGATCTGGGCCAACTGCCGCGCCAGCTCTTGGGCCTCCCGGATCCCCGGCAGACAGGTGAACCGGTGGCAGAGATAGGCCACCGGGGCGCCGTCGAGAGAACTGTAAGCGCCGGCCGCGGGCGCCACCGCCTCCAGGGCGGCGGAGTCTGCCGGGTTCTTCAGGAGGAGGCGCCGCTCCGGGAGAAAGATACGGTAAGATGCCTTGAGCATCTCCTGAATGGCCGGGTCCCCGGGGGCGCCCACCAGGGTCAGGTCCAACGGCGGGGTGAGAAAAAGGATTTGCACGGAGAGCAGGTGGGCAAAGGTCCAGGGGGTCTCCCGGGCCTGATCCTGGAGGACCCGGAGGATTGCCAGGGCCCGCTCCCGGTAGCGGTCTTCGTCGGTAAGGCGGTGCAGCTTGAGGCAAACCCTGGCGGCCATGGAACTGCCGGAAGGCAGGGTCTGGTCATAAATGCTCCTGGCGCGCAGCAATGGCGCCTCCTTTACAAAAAAATCCCGAGCCACCAGGAAATAGACCCCGGAAACCGGGTCCAGGAACAACTCATCCAGCAGATCCACCAGACGCCGGGCGGCCGCCAGCCAGGACGGGTCGAAGTCGGCTTCGTAAAGCTCCAGCAGCCCGTAAGCCAGGTGGGCGTAATCCTCAGAAAAACCGGGGACGCTCACCCGGCCCTGCCGCCAGCTCCGATGGAGCCGCTCTTCCCGGAATAGCTCCGCCAGTAAGAAGCGGCCCGCCCGGGCCGCGGCCTCGTAATAACGCCGTTCCCCCAGAACCTGGAATCCCTGGGCCAGGGCCGCCAGCATCAGACCGTTCCAGGAGACCACGATCTTGTCATCCCGGTGCGGAGGCACCCGCCTGGCCCGGGCCCGGCGCAAGGCCTCCAGGGCCGCGGTCAGGCGCTGCTCCACTTCCGGGCGACTGAGGGAGAAGGCCGCCGCCAGCTCCTCCAGGGAGCGGGGCCGGGTCAGGACGTTAGTCCCCTCAAAATTCCCGGCCGCGGTCACCCCCAGGGCCGCGATCGCCAGGGATGCCTGGTCTGGTCCCAGGTCTGATCCCAGGTCTGATCCCACCACCGCGGCCACTTCCTGGAGACTCCAGACATGGTACTTGCCTTCCACCCCTTCGCTGTCGGCATCCCAGGCGGCATAGAAGCCCCCGTCGGCAGCCTCCATGTCGCGCAGGGCGAAATCCAGGGTTTCGGCGGCGACCCGCCGGCTTAGGGGGCTGCCGCTGAGCTGAAAGTGCGCCAGGTAAATGGGGGCCAGCAGGGCATTGTCGTAAAGCATCTTTTCAAAGTGGGGCACCAGCCAGGCGGCGTCCACGGCGTAGCGGTGAAAGCCGCCCCCCAACTGGTCGTAGATGCCGCCCCGGGCCATCTTCTCCAGGGTAAAGCCCAGCTTCTCCAGCGCCTGGGGGTCCCGGGAAAGGTGGTAATAGTACAGGATAAGGCCTAACTCCAGGGCGCGGGGAAACTTGGGGGCGCCGCCCAGACCGCCGTGGACCGGGTCGTACTCCTGCAGCAAGCGTCGCACCGCCTGATCCGCCACTTCCCGGGAGGGCTCGGCCGCCGCCGCGGGAAGCTCTCCCAGGGTTTGCAGGTGATCGATGACCCGGCGGCCCAGCTCCTGGATCTGTTCCTGGTTCTTGCGGTAAGCCTGGCTCATGGCCAGGAGCAGCCGGGGAAACCCCGGCAGGCCGCCCCGGTCTGCCGGTGGAAAATAGGTGCCGCCGTAAAAGGGCTTCAGGTCCGGGGTGAGGAAGACGCTCAAGGGCCAACCGCCCCGGCCGGTGAGGGCGGTGACCACGTTCATGTAGGTCTCGTCCAGGTCGGGGCGCTCTTCCCGGTCCACCTTGATGGACACAAAGTGTTCGTTCAAGACCGCAGCAATGGCCTGGTCTTCGAAACATTCGTGGGCCATGACATGGCACCAGTGGCAGGTGGAATAGCCGATGCTCAGGAAGATGGGCTTGTCCTCCCGGCGAGCCCTTTCCAGGGCCTCAGACCCCCAGGGGTACCAATCCACCGGGTTATGGGAGTGCTGCTGCAGATAGGGGCTGGCGCTCTCGAGCAGGCGGTTGGGGCGTGGTTCTGTCATGAGGGGATTCCTTTGCCCAAAAATGGTCCGGGTAAGCCCGCCGGCTGGCGCTCGCTCCCGGGGCTCGCCCAGAATTTATTATTAAGTTAATTACCGCGGCGCAGGTGAGCAAGTTGGGATCAGGGGGCCGGGGGGCTCATGAGCATTTTTCTCAAATAATTTCACCCTCTCATTCCAACTCCTTCCGAAAAAAGAAATGACTTGCTTCCGGTGTTCACCCTTTATTGGCCACACTTTCTCAGAGAATTTGGCGTCGATTTGGGGAACACTCAGCGGGCCACCAGATTCTTGAAGAATTTGTCTGATTTTCTCAAGCTGGTTTTTTTCGGCATCTGGCTTAAATCGCGAAATCATGCTTGATATTGTCTCTGCCATTTTGACCGATTCTAAAATTCTGACCGATAAGGTTTCTGGCTTTTTATTGTCAGGGGACGGGGATGCGGGAGTTGGTGTACTTGTGAATTCTTCCTCGATCCCGATGATTGCTGGATGGCTTTGCGCCAAGTATATAATCGCCATAGGATACCCCTGGTTTTTTGTTCTGGACTTTTTTTTGCTGATTTGATATATATTTGCCTACTCATAATTTTGAACAGAAAACTTGACTCGGGCTTTTGGAATTATTAAATTTTGGGAGATGGCTTTGTCCGAAGACCTTATCATTCAAAAAATTTTTGAGGAAGAAGGACAAGGACCTGGGACTAGGCAGACCTATTATGAGAGCTTGGAAAAAGAGCTTAATGCACCCATTATTGCATTGGTTACTAGTTTTGTATACCCAGTTATCATTAATGATAGTGATGCTGATATGTTGGAATCAATTCTTCAAAAAACTGATATATCCAAAGGATTTTATCTATTATTAAGCTCCCCGGGCGGTGATGGATTAGCTGCCGAAAGGATAATAAACGTCTGCCGAGCATATAGCGGTACTGGCAAGTATGCTGTTATAGTACCCAGCAAAGCTAAATCAGCAGCTACCATGATTTGTCTCGGGGCTTCTGAAATATTAATGAGCAAAACGTCGGAACTTGGTCCAATAGATCCTCAAATAATTATAGAAGACAAATGGTTTTCTGTCTTTAATATTATTAAAAGTTATGAAGAACTATTTGGACTGGCTGTAAAAGAAAAGGGAAATTTACAACCATATCTACAACAGTTGGCAAATTACGATGCTAGAGTAATTGAAGAGTTTAAGTCGGCACTCGATTTATCTAAAGATATAGCAATTAAAGTATTGAAGACAGGACAATTTCAAGGTAAAAAAGAGAGAACAATAGAAAGCAAAATTAATTTATTTCTAAACCCTAAGCAAGTCAAGGTACATTCAAGACCAATTTATGCAGCAGAAGCATTATCTCGTGGAATAAATATTATTTTACAAGACATAAAGGGTCCCTCCTGGCCCATGATTTACGAACTTTATGTCAGACTTAATCATTATGTTTCGACCCACAGAAGAACCAAGTGCATCGAAAGCAAAGATTATTCATTTTTTGCCACCATCCCGAAGGAGGAGGTATGAAGAAGCAAGGGGGTATCAAGATTACGACTAAAGTCAAAAGGCGATTTAAGGACGCGGAGAAAGATTATCGAAAATTACTCGAAGAAATTATGCCGTTTGTTAAAGAAAAGAAAACAAAGCCATCGCAGCCTTCTAGCAGATGGGTATCTTCTCGTTTGGACAGGGTTTGATTTGGAATGAAAAAGAAGGGTGTTAAGGAACGCCTAAAACGAATATCGCTCTATGGCCTCGATATCAAAGAGGCCATTAGGGCGTTTATGCGCGTTGATCCTGGGGAATTAAAAGAGCATCAGAGGCACTTTTCTGGCTGCTTTTGCCCCGGGGATGGTCATGTCCGTCACTGGCAGGTTCTGGGGCCAGGCAGCCGATACCATGGTATTCATAGTGATGGGCTTGGTATTGATCATCAAACCGATTGAAGCGTAGCAGAAAAGCCCTTAGACTTGCCCCCGAATTTTGCCTGGCAGGTCTCAGGCCATCATCACCTTTAGCAGAAATCTTTAATGTGCTCTTTTCTCAGGAATAACTCTTTGCAATATCTTACTCAGTTCCGAAACCCGATACGGCTTAGCAATGACTTCGGAGACCCCATATTTTCGAAAATCAGCCATAATCGGGTCATCTGAATAGCCGCTTGAGACTATTGCTTTCACTTGTGGGTCGATCTTAAGGAGACCCTGTATTGCTTCTTTGCCTCCCATGCCCCCGGGAATAGTCAGATCAAGAATTACCGCATCAAACGCCTGATTGGCCTCCTGCGCCTGGACAAATTTTTCTATGGCCTGAGAACCATCGCTGGCAAAATCCGCCTCGTAGCCCAACCGGCTCAACATCCCGCCTAAAACTTCTCTGACCATTTCTTCATCGTCCATTACCAGGACTTTCCCTTGCCCCATAGTCAGTTTTGCCGTTTCTGGTTCAGCGGCAGGAACTCCTTTGTCTGTGGCAGGGAGGTAGATATGAAAGGTGGCGCCAACTCCCAACTGGGACTCTACTTGTATGTATCCGGAATGATTTCTAATAATTGAATAAGCCGTCGCCAGGCCCAATCCGCTTCCCTTTTGTTTGGTGCTAAAATAGGGGTCAAATATTTGATCTAAATTTTTGGGGGGGATGCCAATCCCTTGATCGGCGATGACAAACTTAACATATTTACCCTTTGATATCGGTAAATTCGATCCTGCTGCCACTAAACAATTTTCCGCTTTTACCTTAATAATGCCCCCCCTGGGCATGGCCTGGTCAGCATTTATTAGCAAATTGCTAATAACTTGATTGATCTGGGCTTCATCGGCCTCCACTGACCAGAGATCGTCAGGGATTGACACTTCATGGCGAGACTTGGAACCGGATAACGCCAGAATGGGGGACTCTTTTAATAACTTAGCAATAGAAATACTCTTGAGCACAGGCGCGCCGCCCTTAGCAAAGGTAAGCAGCTGCTGAGCCAAAGACTGAGCCCGGAGACAGGCCTGTTCTGCTCGAGCCAATCTTTCTTGGCCCCGGTCTTCTATCTTGCCATCCAGCATAGCCAGGCCGATATTGCCAAGTATGGCAGTGAGGATATTGTTGAAGTCATGGGCGATACCGCCGGCCAGGGTAGATAAGGATTCCAGCTTGCTGAACCGCAAGCGATCTTCTTCGGCTTTTTTTTGCTCGGTGATGTCAATCATGATTCCCGCCAGGCCGGCAATGCTCCCATCTTTGTGCAGAAAGGTAGCCTTATGCACCGACATCTCCCGCCTCTGGCCCTGGGCGTCATAGCTGTGGAACTCGTAAACCTGGATACCGGGGTGCTGGAAATGGTCCTGGTCCATCCGTAAATACTTTTCAGCAATTTCCTTGGGAAAAACCTCGTTTATCGTTTTGCCCACGACCTGCTCTATGGTCTTGCCGTAGAACTGGAGAAAGGAATGGTTTACTCCTTGATACCGGCCATCGATGCCTTTATAAAAGATGGGGCTGGGTATGGTATCCAGAATTTGCTGGCGTAAACGCAAGTTTTCCTTAATGGACTCTTCCACCCTCTTGCGCTCGGTGATGTCAAGCGCTAAGATGGCGACCCTGGACACCTTTCCTGCTGCATCCAGGACGGGATGAGCATAGGTGTAAAAATTAATGCCCTCACGGATGTCCTCAAATTGGACCGGCTGGCCTGTTCTGATGACCTCATCAAATAATGGCATTCTCCGCTTTGATAGGTCTTTGGAAAAAAGGTCATATAATCTGACACCTATTAGTTCATCAAGTCGTTTACCCAATCTTTGGGCAGCAGTTTGGTTGGCGGTTATCACTATCAGTTCATTATCTACCAGCAATAACGACTCGGGGTTAGCGTCCAGCAGCCCTCTTAAGGTCTTTTCGCTCTCCCGCAGCGCCTCCTCCGCCTGCTTACGCTGGAGGATATCCTGTTCCAGGCGCTCATTGAGTTGGTTCAAGTCCGCAGTGCGTTGTCTGACGCGTTCTTCCAGGAAGTCATGACTCTGCCGCAGATTGCAGGACATGGCGTTAAAGGCCGTGGTTAAATCCCGCAGCTCCGGCCCCGGGGGCACCGGGATGGTTTCTCCCAGCCGCGCCTCACTTTGAGCGATCTCCAGGGCTTTTTGGTGAAGTGCCGCCATAGGATCAAACAACAAGTGCTTGCCGATCCATGTTTGGCTGGCAAACAGACAGCCGAGCAGGGCCAAAAGAATCCCGGAAAGATGCCAGGAAAGGCGGTTAGCTTGTCCATAGGCTTCAGCCAGCGGGATGCGGATGGCAATGGCGTGGATCACCTCCCCCTCCAGACGGCCAAAGCTGCGAGTGGGGCCATAGATCTTCACCAGGTCGCCCGGCGCCCGGTCAGGGGCGGAATGGCATTGCAGACAGGACTTCTTCATCTCTAATCCCCGGCGCATGGTCACCAAAAAAGGCTGGCCGTTCAGGGTCCGAACTTCGGAACCTTCTACTAACTTTGGATCTCTGGCAAGTTGTTCCAGGAAGACCCTCTCATGCGGGTCGGCCTCATTTTCTGGAGTGCGGGCGTTAATGGCGCATTCTTTGTAATAATATTTGGCCTTTTCCAATAATCTGAAGTAATGATTAATCTGGCGGATGGCGTAGGTAGATGACATCCAGGAAGGGTCAAAATAATCCGCAGGATGAAGGGATTTACTCAAGGAATACAGCTTGGGTTTCAATTCCTGTAAGTACTGGTGGACGGCAAGATTATGGTTAAGTAACATGAGCGCTTTAGATTCCGCTTCTATAAGCGCCTGTTTCCGCATGCTATAATTGACTAAACCGACAATTATTATTGAAGCCATTAGATAAATGGCTCCAGTCGTTATCAATATGCGGTTGCTTATTTTCATATCGATACCTATTTTAACATTTGTTATTGCATCATTATTATGATAATAGACTCCAATAACTGATAGAGACTAGGGATCGTCTGACTGCGACATATCTTGGTTGCTATAGTTCCGGTTATGGTCCATCAGTCTTTTCAATAAAGCGGAGGATATGCCGGTATCCGGCTGACGCACTGCCGGGCAAGGCGCTAACGCCACCAAAAGCTGTTTGGCAGGTTCCCTACCGGAATCTAGAATCAATCCCAGGGCCGGCAGAACTGCCAGCAAGACGAGGAGAAGGAGCCTGGAGCCCAAGCTACTGAAAATATGTGGCATATGAGTAATCATGACCTGCCGGCAATGAAAGAATGGGTTTTCTCCCTTTCAATCGCATTTTCATAAGCAATTATAATGCCAGGAGATTTCATTTTAATAACTATTTGCAAATAATCACTAATCTGACGGTTCCAGCCCCTGGGCCGAAGCCAGGAATATCCTTCGAACCCGATATCAAGCTCAGCCGATTTGCCGCGTTATTCTTGCCCCATAAGAAAATTTCTTATTCCTCGTGAAATTTTCGCAGAGTCAGATAGGGCTCTCAGAGCGTAACACTATAATATTTATAAACTTATGGTTCAGGGCCCAGATCGGCATATCTCCGGGTGAGGCCGGTAAGCCGGATCAAAGAAGTCTTCCTGGTCGATAAAGGGAGATGCAGAGGCAACGCCATCTCGGTGAGGGGCATCCAAAAACGTCTGGGGCATTACGCCCGCCAGGCAAGGCTCAAGGTGTCGCGCCATCAGCTCCGGCACACCAGGGCCACGCAGCTCCTTAATGCCGACGCTGCCCTGGCGGCCATCCAGGATCTTCCGGGGCATACCCGGATCAAACCACCCCACGATACTGCCGGGTGTCCAATCTCAAGGTGCCGCGTCACTAGCACCAGGCCATGACAGTTGTTCTCCAGAGGGCTGGATGAGCGCAGCTAATAAAGGATCAGCATCGAACCCGGCAGGAGCCGCATGCTCCGACGAGTCCTTGATGGGCCCATTCTCGCAGGCGCCCCCTGCCTGGGCCAGCCCAGGCAGGGCAATCCCATCTAACTTCTCTTGAGCTAAAGGAGAAGAGGAGTCAGCAACTGAATACCTAACCCACTACAATCAATAGACAAAATAGGTTTGGTGACGTACAGCTTGCCAGGTGGGAGACTTATCGGTGGACCAGGAAAAAATGCAGATATGGGCTGGATAAGGAAAGTTTTCCAGATTTTGATAAATTCCCAGTCATTCCAGCTATCTTTAACGCCCAGCATGAGCGAGCAGGGAAACTGAACGCAGCTAATACCGCGTTCTTACAGACGGGTCAGGTCGCTAAACTCTTCCTGAGCGCTGAGACGGGCGATTTCTGCCAGAAGCCCTTGCAGCTCCGGGGGATCGCGAAATTTGATTTCCAGATGGAAATCGGGGCCCTCAAACGCGGGGGGCGGCTGCAGGCGAACCCGGGGGTGGCCTTTGAGGCCCAGGCGGCCCAAGGCCTGCTGAAAGGCGGTGAGCGCGGCGTTCAGGCGGGGGTTGACCCAGCCCCGCATGAGCCGCCGCACTGCCTCGGCACGTTCTACCGGGGTGAGGGCCGGGTCATCCAGATGTTGCCGCAGTTGCTTCCGGGACAGGATCATCCCGGGTGAGGTGTTCCCCCGCCAGGCCAGGAGCTCCACGTCCTCGAGAAATTGCTCCTGCTTGCTCTGGCTGAAGGGCAGCCCGGCAAAAAAGGATAAGGCCGCGGCCCGGTCCGCCCACGGCCACTGAGACAGCGAGGCCGCGGCCGTGAGGGCCAGGCGGCCTCGGGCGCACAATTCCTGAAAAGGCGGCTCCAGAGCGCTTACCTGAAGGAGCCGCTCCAGATGAGCCTTGGAGGCCGGCAATCCCAGGTATGGCAGAAATTTGCCCGCCACCGTGGCCCGGTCCCAATGGTCCAGGAGTCGCCGGGCCATCGTAGCCTGCTCCCACAGGTTAAACCCCCGGGTGAAGGCGTTGTCGTAGAGCCCGACCAGCAAGCAGTGGGACTCCGGGGTCGAGGCGGGGAGGGTCCGGGCCGGCAGTCTCTCCCAACTTTTTTTGTCTTTTTTGTCTAGCTGGGCCGCGGCCTTCAGGCGTTTCAAGCCGGCCACCACCTGCCAGCGGCCATCAGCGCGGGCCCGCAGCCAGGGCGGGGCCAGCAGGCCCACCTCCCCCATGGAGGCGAGGAGCCTGGTCAAATCGGAGCCGTCGGGGACCACGAAGGTATGGTCCTCCAGGTCCACCGCGGCCAGGGGGATTTCCTGGAAGAGGATCGGCGCAGCCAAAGTCATTCCCGCGGATGAGACGTTTGTTTGGCCGATGGCCGGAAAGGATCATAACACAGCCAGGGGTGAGCTGCTAACTAATTTCCGGTGCAGGTGGGGGATAAGGCAGGCGTCTCGCCTGCCTAAGTACATGATTCCTTAAATCCGGTAACGTTTCTTGTCGGCCCCCCCTCACCCCAGCCCTCTCCCCCCGCCGGGGGGAGAGGGAGTATTGGAGGAGTTCCTTCTTTATCCCCTCTCCCCCAATGGGGGACGACACCGGGTGAGGGGGAATTAATCAGTTGCTCCCTGCCGTTAATAAATACGCTAGCGGATTTATGAAATCGGGTACTAAGGCTGGGCGCCGGGCGAGAGGCTACCTAATTTTCCCTCATTGCCGGCGGGGGATAGCGGGGGAGCAATAAGGGTAAGGCTCGCCGTCCCCTGATTAACTCAGCCGCTCCCTGCCCCTTCCATTGCCGGGGAAGGGACGGGGAGCGGCGAGGCCCGCCTGAAGGCAGGCGACAGTTACTCCTCAGGTTAATACGGGCCATTGGTCAGGGGCGCCCGGATCCCGGTGTCCCGTGGAGGCGGCGCCTGGCCGTAAGATTCCGGCGGCAGCGCGGCGCTCCCCTGGGGCCCCTGAGGGTCCACCGAGGTCCAGGTGTTGCTGTAAGCCGAGGCGGGGGCGGCGCCAGGCGCCGGGGCGCCGTACCCATAGCCGGGCGGGGCCGCAGCGATCCCGGGGGTCTGTGGAGCCGGTGCCTGGCCGTAAGATTCCGGCGGCGGTGGGGCGATCTCCTGGGGCCCTCGAGGGGCCGCCGGGTTACCGCGGTTGTCACCATAAGCCGGACCGGGGGCAGAACCAGGCGCCGGGGCGCCGTAGCCATAGCCGGGCGGGGCCTCAGCGCCGGAACCCGGCTGGGCCGGGTAGTAATACCCTTGCTGTGGCTGGCCCTCCTGTGGCTGGCCGGGCTGTGGCTGTCCCTCCTGTGGCTGGCCGGGCTGTGGCTGGCTGGTTTGCCTATTCTGCAACGCATAGCCGCCCGCGGCCCCCAGGGCGGAGCCCGCCAGGCCGCCAATGAGGGCCCCCTGCCAGGGGTTACCATGGTCGATGGCCGCTCCGGCGATCGCCCCCAGCCCGCCTCCCAGGAGTGCGCCGGTATCCAGGTAAGGACTGGAGGCGCAGCCCATGATCAGGCTAAGCGTCGTCAAGGTCACGATTAGGCCGGTCCGCGTCTTCATAACCAGTTCTCCCCGCCTCCCGGCGGCAATCAATAGCCCTGAGGGGGCGGCGCGTAGCTATAGCCCTGTTGCGCAGGCGGAGGCGGCCCCTGATAATAACCCTGGGGCGGCGGCGGCTGACAAGCGGGCTGAGCGGGGGCGACCGAGCGCCCATAGGCTTCCCCGGCCACGCCACCCACGGCGGTCCCTAGCAAACCGCCGATGGCGGCGCCCTTCCAGGGATTGCCGGGACTGGCGGCGATCCCCAGAGCCGCACCCGTGGCGGCCCCCAAACCAGCACCGGTAAGCATGTAGGGATTCTGCTGCGCCAGGTTGGTGCCCGCACAGCCCCCCAGAAAACTCACGAGCACCATCCCCACCAGGAGATGGGAGGCCCTCACTTTTTTCAAAAAGAGCTGCCATTTATCCATAATCCGATCCTCCCCACAAAAGGTATGGTTCTCTTTACCTGATAGTTAGAGCAGGAACAGGGGGGGAAAGTTAAGGGATTTTAGGAGGTGGGAAACAAAAAATCCTGGGGCGCCGGGAAAAAATTAATCCGCCCTTGAAAAGGGTCCAGGCCACTGATCGCGCCTGGCGTCGTAAATAATGAGCGCCGCCATCGGGGTTTCTTCCCAGGGTATCAATTGATTTTGTCACCCGGAGGCGAAGCCGCAGGGTCTCTTGACTTCCTGTAAAGAGGAGATTCTTGTATGTTAGTTGCGTATTTACCTGAATTTGGTTATTAACGGGAGCATGAAAGGGGTTCCAGCTTTATCCCCTCTCCCCCGCTGGGGGACGACACCGGGTGAGGGGGAATTTAATCTCTTTTCCGCTCCCATTGATAAATGGTCCAGGCCTTCAGGGACAGGGCCCGGCAAGCCCTGCTCCTGGAGAGCTGCGTTTGGTTTTTGGTTTTTTTTTTGCTAGCAGCTATTGCAAAACCTGATTTCACTGTCATCCTGAACGAAGTGAAGGATCTCAAGTCCATAAAAATACGAGATTCTTCGCTTCGCTCATAATGACATTTTTGGGCAAATCGCGGTTTTTTAATAGCTTCTAGTGTTTCAGGAAAACCTTAATAAAGGAACCCGCTTTTCCCCTCCCCCTTGAGGGAGCGACACCGGGTGGGGGTGATTATTTGTTCTGTTATCTCCAAACGTTATCACCCTCCCCCCAACCCCCTCCCCTCTCAGGGAGAGGGAGTTTTGGGGCCAAGGGATATTAAAGATATTCCCGAGACACGATACTAGGGAGAGGGAACATGGCCCAACCGCACCACAAACAAGATGATCTCAGGGATGGGGTGCACCGCACCACGGTGCGGGTACGCTTCGGGGATACCGATCCCTACGGCATCGTCTATTTCGTCAGCTACTTCCGCTACTGCCATCGGGCTATCGAGGAGTATCTGCGGGCCTGCGGCCTCCAGCCCGAAGAGACCTTCAAGAACCTCCGGGAAGGCTTCGGCCTGCCCATTGTGGAGGCCTGGTGCCGCTTCCGGCGCCCGGCCCGCTATGGCGAGCTGCTGCGCCTCGAGACCCGGGTCCAGGAGGTCAGGTCCAGGGCCATGATCTTCCGGTTCGAATTTTATCCCGAGACGGGGCAGGAGTTGCTGGCGGAAGGCGCCGCCCACCTGGTGGCCATTGACGCAGCCTGGCGGGCCAGGGATCTGCCGGAGAGCATTAAAAGCGCCTTATCTCAAACGTTCGAAGTCTAGATATGGAATAATGCTAATGGCGGGATGCGCTTCGCTTTCCCGCCCTACGGGCTTCGATTCAGCAAATTTTAGTTGACATTTGTGAAAAATAGTGCTTAACATGGAATTGCAGAACAAAGCCAAACCCGCTGCGAGGCGGGGACGGAAAGCCACGGGTCGCAGATATGACCTGAGAGAGCCGGGTTGCCGGGGAAGGCGGCCTGGCTTTTTTGTTCATCAACCAGGAGGGCATGGCATCTCGGTCCGTCTGTGGCCGGATCCAAGCCCTGGGTGAACTAATCAATCGGTTATTTTTATCACATAATCAAGAAAGCAAACCCATTGGGGGGAGGATGATCCTATGAAATCACTGCGAGTTTCCTGGTTGTTATGGTCTGTCCTGCTGTTCTTCGTCCTGGTCGGCGCCCCGCGGCCGGCGGCGTCAATGATGGCGCCGCCCTCCATTGTCTGGTATGGGTATACAAACGACTGGTTCGATGGCAACAATTGGAGCTATTTCAATGGCTCCAATTGGATCAGCTATTTCAGTGCGCCGGGTTATTCTAACAACGTTATGATCAACATCGTTTACCCGAACGGCTATATCCCGGTTAGCCCGGTTATCGGCACCTCCGGGCCAGCCTCTGCCAACAATCTAACGGTGTCCAACAATACCCTGACCCTTGCTGACTCGGCCAACCTCTCCCTGGCCGGCTATCTAGAGGTGGGATACAACGGTACCCTGACCCTTGGTTCCTCGGCCAATGTCTCCCTGCCCGGCAATCTATACTTCGATGCCGGGAGCACGTTCAATTCCGGGTCCGGAGCTACCATCACCCTGACCGGCAGCGATGTTTACATCAATAGCAGTAACGTGAACATGGGCAACACGACCCTGTCCTTTACCAATCCCATTTCCGACACTTTGGACGTGGGGGTCGCCAACTTCACTTTGGGAACGTTAACGCTGGCCGACGGCGCCACGGTCACCCTTGCAGGGAACAACAGCGTAACGGTGACCAACCTGGACCTGGAAGGTAACTCCATCCTGTACTTGAACAATGACACCATAACTGTCGGTACAGTAACCGGCACCGGCCAGACATTGCCGGGGGTACCTTTACCAGGCAGCGCCTGGCTGCTCTTGAGCGGCCTGGGGGGTTTGGCGGGCTGGCGGAGATTAAGGAAGAGTTAACCAAGCCATTCTTTTAGCTGTAAAAATCAAGACAGGGTCAATCACGGCCCTGCCTTTTTTGTTGACGGAATGAAAGATCACTGGCCATTATCAGCAATCTGGCATTATTAAAATGGCCCTTCCCTTGTTTTTTTTCACTGAAACCCGCAAACCGTCTTTACTTCTTCTTCACCACCAGGACCGGGCAGGGGGCCTGGCCGATGACCCGTTCGGCGGTGGAGCCCAGCAGCAGTCTGCGGAGGCCGGTGCGGCCGTGGCTCCCCTTCCTGGATGGCAGCAGCATATGCCAATGAATCTGAATAGTTGCATACCTCTCTGGCAATATCGCTATCAGGCTGACGGGTGGGCCTTTTTTTGAAAATTGTCAATGGCCAGCGTCAAGGCCTCGGCTCCCAGATTAGAGCAGTGCATTTTATTTGCGGGCAGGCCGCCCAGGGTTTCGGCTACCAGTTTGTTGGTAATCTTCTTGGCCTCCTCCAGTTTTTTGCCTTTAGCCATTTCGCTCACCATGCTGGAAACGGCGATTGCGGCTACACAGCCAAAGGTCTGGAACTTTACGTCCTCCAGGCGGTTGTCTTTGACTTTGATATAGAACGTCATCATATCCCCACAGACGGGATTACCCACCTCGCCAATGCCGTCGGCATCTTCGATAACCCCGGCATTACGAGGATTGTTGAAATGATCCATCACAGTTTTGCTATACATACCAGACTCCTTATTCCAAAGAGCGGAATTCTGCCCCGTTCATCACATCGGCCAGGGTGATGGAATACAACTTGTCGAACAGCGCCCGGCCTGCTTCATTCCAAAGCCAACGCGTCAGGCAGGTTTGGGAGCGCTCACAAACTTTATCATTTTGTGAACACTCCACTAAACTCGTGCCTTCTTCCAATAAGGCCACGATCTCTCCCACCGTAATCTCTTCCGGGGCCATGGCCAGGGTATGACCACCTTTGGGGCCGCGCACACTCCGGATATAATCGGCCTTCTTCAAGGGAATGATGATCTGCTCCAGATATTTCACCGAGATTCCCTGCCGTGTGGCGACCTGAGCCAGGTGAATGGGCCCCTCCTTATAATGTTGGGCCATATCCAGCATCAGGCGGGTGCCATAGCGGCTTTTGGTGGAGAGCTTCATGTTTAGGCTCCTGCTTTTGCGGCCATTTTCTTCCGCCAGACCGGAGAGAAAGCGCGGAGGTTTTCTACAGCCTGGGGCAGGTGCTCCAGGACATGGTGGACTTCTGCTTCCAGGTTATCGCGATTCAGGGTAAAAACCAGGGAGCCCTGGGCCACTTCCGGATTGATGCCGATGGCGCCCAAAACCGGCGAGGTCTTGAGCGCCTTGGAGGCGCACGCCGAACCGGTGTTGGCATAGATTCCCTGGCTACTCAACTTGAAAACCAGGGCCTCGCCTTCTATGCCTTCAAAGCAAAAACTGGCATGTCCTGGCAGTCTCATTTTCGGATGTCCGGTATAAAAGACGTGGGGGACATTCTCCTGGACTCCGGCGACCAAAAGATCCCTCAGCTTTGCCAGGTAGACGGCTTTCTCAGGCAACTCCGACAAAGCTAGCTCCGCCGCCCTTCCTATGCCTACAATGCCGGGGATATTCTCGGTACCACCCCGCCTGCCGTTTTCTTGAATGCCACCGTTGAGCTGGGGCACCAGGCGCAGTTTGTTGCGAAAATACAAAGCTCCGATGCCTTTGGGTGCTCCCAGCGCCGGGCCTGAAATGGTTAACAGATCCACGCCCATCTCTTTCACATCCACCGGCACCTGGCCCACGCTAGCCACGGCATCGGTGTGAAAAGGGACTCCTGCCGCACGGCACACCGCCACCAACTCGGAGATATCCTGGAGGGTGCCGATCTCATTACTGCCGTGACCGATGGATACCATTACCGTGGCTGAGGTGAGGGCCTTTTTGAGACGTTCAGGATCAACCCGACCGTATTGGTCTACGGGCAGGAAGGTTACCTCAAAATCGAAAAACTTCTCCAGGAATCTCGCCGAATTAAGCACCGAGTGGTGTTCGATGGCCGAAACGATCAGGTGTTTGCCTCGCTTCAGAAAATTGGCCAGGGACATGCCCTTGATGGCCAGGTTATTGGCTTCCGCACCCGAGGAGGTGAAGATAATCTCATCGCTTCGGGCCCCTATTAGCCGGGCCACCTTTTCGCGCTGCTCTTCCATGACCTCTTTGATTTCGGATCCGAGGTCATACACGGCAGAGGGGTTGCCAAAACGTTCGACAAAGAAAGGCATCATGGCTTCCAATACTTCGGGGCGAACCGGGGTGGCCGCCGCGTGATCCATATAGGCTCGTTTCATGGCCCTGTCCTCAAGATAGCTTCTTTATGTAAAGTTTATAGCAATCATCGCAGGCATCTTCACAGATACCCATGAATTCTTGCCCGTGTTTGGCACACCAGGCTGGAATGTCTTCCAAGGCGCCGTCATAATCGGTCAATATTTCCAGCACCTGGCCCTGCTTCAGGTCTTTCATTAACTCCATCGGCTCCAGGAGGTGCATCGGGCAAGCACGATAGACCAAGTCAGCCGTGGCATCAGCTGGGCAATGATCCAAGAATTTCATGGCCTTTCTCCAGGGTTATATGTTTATGTTTACGAAATTAATCTATATTATATATGTATAGATTATAACCGCCCGTTAGACGAAGTCAAGAGGGGTGACAAAAAATTTAACAGGTGACCCGAAAGGATATGGTGCAGGCAGTATTTGGAAATTACTTCAGCGGTTTTGGACGACTTTATTTGTTATAAAACCATGCTTCTCTCAGGGAATCTCTCGCAGGCCTTCTCCAGCGGCGTCGATCTCCGGCGCAAAGCGTACCCGCTCCCCGAGCCCGACGGTCACCAGAATCTCATTGGTGCGGCTCACCAACCGCTGGAGCCAGGAGGCGGCTGTCTGCAATCGGCAATCTTCCCGACATTCCCGGAGGACCAGGCCGGTGGCCTTCATTTCAAAGGGCGCCAGTAGGTCTTCCTGCTGAATAAGCTTCAGGCAATCCCACCAGACCGTATCCGGGGCCCTGAGCTCCTCCCGGCTGGTAATCCCCCGTAAACATGCAAAGGTTATCTCCCGGGGACCAGGCATCAGGATCTCCGCGATGCGCTGCCGCATGGCCGGCGGTTCCAGACGCCGGATATTGATGGCATAGGCCGGGCACTGAGAAGCGCAGAAACCGCAGGCGATGCAAGTCTCCTCGGGAAACACTGCCATGTTTTCCATATAGGGCACTAAAAAGGGGCAGCAGCGCACACAGGTGAGGCAACGAATACACTTGCGGTCAATCACTTCGGCCCCGCGGCCGCAATGGAGGCAGCGCCGAGCCTCGATCAGGGCGTCCTTTTCCTCATAGACCAGTTCGGCGCTGTCGAAATCCTTCAACCGCTTCCCAACCGGGCGCTCTTTGAGGGGCCGGCTGGGGACCCGGCAGATGCGGGAAGCCTGCTTCTCCGGGAACCTGGCAACCGGCCGGGGACAGTCGTCCGGGAAGGTCAGATGCCGCCCGGTGCGCAGAAAATGGTCCATGGCCGCGGCGGCGCGGCGCCCGCTGGCCGCGGCAGTCACCGCCAGGGTGGGACCGGTGAAGATCTCCCCTGCCAGAAAGAGCCCGGAGGCAAAGACGCCGGGGAGTGAAGTCGCCATGCTGGGTTGGTCCACCTTTATCCGGCCGCTTTCCAGGGCCAGGTTATCCTGCCGGGCGGCTTCCAGCTCCGCCTCTTGGCCGATGGCAAAGATCAGGGTATCTGCCGCTAGACACTGAGACTTGGTCTCATCATAAGTAGGGGCAAAGCGCCCGAATTCATCAAAAATAGATGTGCAGGCCATCAAATCCACGCCCTGTACCCTTCCGCCTTCGGCCCGGACCACCTTGGGCGCCCATTGGTAAATGAGGTCGATGACCTCATCCTTGGTCCTTTCCGTCTCCACCGGCGAGGCAAATAACTGGTGGGGCGCTTCCAGGCAGATCATCAGGACTCCCTGGGCCCCTAGGCGTTTCACGGCCCGGGCTGCATCCATGGCCACATTGCCACAGCCGATTACCAAGACCTTCTCACCCAATGGCGGGGCCTGCCCCTGGGCTACCTGACGCAAAAACGGCAGCGCCAGATAAACCCCGGCCGCATCCATCCCGGGCACCGGCAGGCCGCGGCCTTTTTGCAAGCCGATGGCCAGCAGAATAGTCTCATAACCCTGACCTTTTAAGTCTTTCAGGGAAAAATCCTTACCCCAGGCTTGGCCGGTACGGAACTCTGCTCCAAGGGCCTCCAGCTCGTGCAGGTCCTCCCAGACCACGGCCTTGGGGAGCCGAAACTTGGGCACCACATGCATGGGCATGCCCCCCGGCTCCGACTCCCGCTCAAAAAGGGTAACGGGATAACCCTGGAGCAGCAGCTCCCGGGCGGCAGCCAGCCCGGCCGGGCCACTGCCTACAATGGCTACTTTCTGGGGCCGGGTCAGGGAGGCCCGTCGATAATGGCGGCGCCGGTATTCCCTGGTATGGTCCATGATGAACCGCTTCAAGGCCCGAATGGCCAGAGGGCCTTCCACATATTGCCGCCGACAAGCATCTTCACACGGATGGGCACAGATATAGGCGCAGGCTGAGGCAATGACATTATTAGCCTTGATCACTTCCATGGCCTCTTCATAACGCCCCTGGAAAATAAGGCCTACATAGCGTCTGGCGTCGGTGCCTACTGGACAGGCGGCAGTGCAGGGAGGAAGCAATTCTTCCCGGCTCTTGGACGGCATCGTCTATCCCTCTCTGAATTGCCGAAAAAGCCTTCTTCGTTAAATGATAAATGTGAATGGCTAAAATCAGTCAGCCCCTATAAGGACGTACCTCTCTTCCGGGCCACCTGAGACGGATAAAAATTATAATACACCGTACTGGGCAATTATCCTCGGAGAGGTAAAGATTGCAGAGATGATCTCCCATAAGCTCCAAGGTATTTTGGGGGGGAGGGTGGCTTCAGGTGCCTGCCGCGTACGCCCAGGACAAAAGGGGTGGGCGCCAGCCAACTAAGATCAGGTTATTCCTTTCGCCGGCCCCATAGGAAGACCATGATCCCCAGGCCGACAAAAATCAGTAAGATGAAGGTGGAAAAATCCTGGCGGAATTTCAACTCCTTAAAACCCTTACCAACCTGTTGACTAAGAGTGGCCAGCATCTTGCTGAACTCCGCGGTTCTTGCCTTTACCAGATTCACATCCACGCTATGAAACAGGGTCCTATACTCCGCCTGGGTCCGGAAAAGGGTCTCTTCCTCATCCTGGGTGTCTATCAATCCGGCCTTCAAGGTCTGTAGATTGCCATTGATCTCATTGATCTTCGCCTCGGTCAGCAACAGGGCCGCCTTCATCTCCCGGGCGCGGTCATAAGTGTGGCAGATTCCACACAATTTGGGGTTGATAATCTCCAGGCTGGCCTTCTGGATATCATGGGAATGGTGGCAGAGGACACAATTGGGCCCCCTGCCGGTAGTCATTAAGGCCTTGCCGTGGCCGCTTTCCAGGTAGTTTTCCTTGATGCCCAAATGGCATTTCCCGCAGAATTCCGGAATCTCTTTGGGTTTCTGCACCCCCAGGAACCCGCTCTGCGGCGTCATGGACCTGGCGGCGTCCTTGGGGTCGCCGCCGTGACAGTCCTGGCAGGAAACCCCGTTCCGGTAATGCCAGTTCTTCCGCCACTCACCGGGAATCGCCTTATATTCGGGTTTCATCAAGTCAGAGTCGTGGCAGTCGATACAGACGGTTCGCTCAACCCTGGGTCTCTGGGCCCACGGGGTTTTGGGGAATTCTTTCTGCAACAACTCGGTCCAGGCCCCTTCGGAGACCGAAACCAGGCAAAGGAGGCAGATCACCGTGAGCAGGGAGCGCATCAGCGAGACCCCCAGACGGTGAGTCCTAAATAGACCATGATAGTTACCAGGAAGGTGGCCAGCATTAGCGGCCTTTTCAAGATGTTGGTCTTTTCCGATTTATCCATAAAAGGCCAGAAAATAAAAACCACCACCAGGACCACCTGCAGGGCGATCCCCAGAAATCTATTGGGGATCAGTTTGAGCATTTCATAGGGAGCCAGAAAATACCATTCGGGCCTGATATGTTCGGGGGTATTGAGGGGATCGGCCGCAATACCGGCGTCGTGGGGAATGAATAAGGCCGGCGCCATAGAGATTATGGCAAACATTACAATCAGATAAATTATCACCATGAAGGCTTCTTTGGAAACAAAGTCGGGGTAAAAGGGAGGCCCGTCGGGATGGCTTTCATGGTGGAATTCCTTCCACTCCTCCGGCTCCTGGGAGTCAGAGGGAGGCGCGGAAATACCGATCCTTCTCACCAAGAAGACGTGCAGGGCGAAGAGGCTCGAGAACAGGAAAGGGAAAAAGGCGACGTGCAGGGCAAAGAAGCGGTTAAGGGTGACCCCCGAAACGTTTTCACTTCCCCTTAGAATTTTGCTAATCAACCCTCCCACCAGCGGAAAGGCGGAGGGGATATCGGTCACCACCGTGGTGGCCCAGAAGCTCAACTGGCTCCAGGGCAGGAGATAGCCGCTCAAGGTAAAGCCCAGGACGGTGAGCAACAACAAGGCCCCCACCACCCAGGTGAGTTCCCTGGGTTTCTTATAGGAGCCCAGGGAAAAGACGGAGCCCATATGGAGGAGGACTACCGCCACCATGAGGTTGGCGCCCATCACGTGCATCAGGCGGAAGAGCCAGCCGTAAGGCACGTGATTCATGATAAATTGAATGCTTTGAAAGGCGTCCTTCTCATCGGGAATGTAGTAGAACATCAGCAAGATGCCGGTAAATGCCTGGAAAACAAAGGCCACAAGGGCGACGATGCCCAGGGTGTAAAAGAAATTGATATTCTTGGCAACCCGGTAATCGGTGAGCTGCGAGTGGACCAGTTCGTCGAGGCCGATCCTGATCTCCAGCCATTCCCTCAGCCTTGGCATCATCTTGTCACCCGATTACAAGGTTATCGCCTTCCACCCTCACGGCAAACTTCCGCAAAGGCTTGGGCGGGGGGCCGGACACCACGTTCCCCTCCAGGTCGAAGGTGCCCGCATGGCAAGGGCAGATGAACTCCTGCCGATCTTTATCAAATTTCACCAGACAGCCCAGGTGGGTGCAGACCTTGGAAAAGGCCAGGTATCCCTTGTCAGGAATGTCGAGGATGATTATCGGGGTGGCGCCGAACATCAGATCTTTAGTGGTATTTACCGGGACCTCGCCCTTGGGGATGCTGAGGTTTTTGGTCACCAGCGCTGCCTCAACGGGCAGCAGAAAGCGGAACAGGGGATAGGCAAAAGCGCCGAGGGCGCTTAATCCCAGGATGGAGGCCAACAGCTTTAAAAATCCACGTCTCTGCATAGCAAACCAGCGATGGGCATTTATCCGAAAGTCAATTGAGGTCTCCGCCCCGTCCGGACGCACCCGGATAGCAGGAAGCGGCCCGAAGGCCGCTTTCCTGGGGTTGGTCAACCGATCCGGCTAAAGCAACGCCACCTCCTTCATCTCATCCTTACCCGGTAAAAGCTGATGCCAAATCCAGGATTGCCCTAAAGGGGATCATAAAGAATCGCTAATGGGCGCCCCCCCGTGCGAAAATTCTATTTTTTGAAAGATTTAGTTATATATTCGGTAACCGCCTTGATCTCCCCGGGCTTCAGATCCACCTGAATCATCTGGTTCTTACCCTTGCTAACGGAGTCGGAAATCTTTTTATTGACGTCTCCCTGCCAGAACTTGGGGTCGGTGAAACTGCCGGGAGCAGGGCTGAAGTTAGTGCACATGGCGCCTTTACCGTCCCCCTTCTCGCCATGGCAAGGCACGCACTTGTCTTCATAAATCTTTTTGCCGTCTTGAGCCCAGGCGCCATGAGGGACCCCAAATAACGCTACTCCCAGGAATACTCCGGCCATTACCCAGAGAACCGGCTTTCGCATAAGACTCCCTCCTCCTTTCCTTCTCACCAGGTCCGACTGTCATTTGGTACTGAGATTATGCGGCCGCCTTGGCCGCGCAGTCGAAAAATTGGGTTTTTGGAGCCCTCTAACCAAGTTAAACCCCGACAAGTTTCCTCTTTTTTAGCCAAATTGTTTCGCGGAAGGCATGTTAGCACAAATTTCGCTGAAAGAGTAATTTTTTCAAAAATTTTGGCATACCTGTCCCTCAGACCCGGACACCTCTTTGCTGTGGAGCTTAAGGACCCCAAGCAAATACCTCCCGGTAATGTTAGACCAAATGGAGGGCAAGGCTACATGCATATACCACCTTCAGCCGTGGGAAAAAGCCCTGGCTCCTACCCCTAGCGTATTGATGTTGAGCTGAAGAGGCCTACCAAGAATAGCGATTAGCTTGCGAGACTGTCGAAAAAGTCCCGAGACAACGTTTTGTCTATCCCTACATGTAGTAAAATCAACTACTTATAAGTAGTAATAAGCTGAAAAATCCGGGCTTTTAGTGATTTTCGACAGTCACTGCCATTATCAGCAATCTGGCATTATTAAAATGGCCCTTCCCTTCACTGCTGTCCGGCACGCTAATTGAATAGCAAAGGTTGTCGGATATCTGGTGGTCGAAGACCAAGAATGGCCCACAGGTCAAGGCGTTCCAGGAGCATGATTTGGGTCAAACGGGTGAGTTCCAG
>Ga0208191_1000331_pt1 | contig 36502 bp, 31 predicted proteins | sample June2015DPH_13_5_FD_184709 | JGI IMG/M metagenome (GOLD analysis project Ga0208191, IMG submission 184709) | Peatland microbial communities from SPRUCE experiment site at the Marcell Experimental Forest, Minnesota, USA - June2015DPH_13_40... | ecosystem: Environmental > Terrestrial > Soil >... | reverse complement strand
GTGGTGGTAATTTCATCAGGCTTGTGGCTGGGGGGGAGACGGCCGAAATACTTCTCGAGAATCGGCATCACCTGCTCAGCTTTTACATCCCCGGCAACCGCGACCACCATGTTCGCGGGGACGTAGTATTCGTCGAAAAACTCCTTCGCATCGGTGGCCGAGAAAGAATTCAAATCGGACATCCAGCCTACGGTGGGACGGTGATAGGGATGGGCCTCGAATGCGGCGGCGCCGAATTGTTCAAGCAAACGGCCGATGGGGTTACTGTCAGTGCGCAGACGGCGTTCCTCGATCACCACGTTGCGCTCTTTGTAGAATTCGCGCAGCACCGGGTGAAGAAAACGCTCAGACTCGAGATAAGCCCACAGTTCCAGACGGTTCGAGGGAAGCGAGTAGTGGTAGCCAGTCTCGTCGTAATCGGTGAAGGCGTTGAGATCCTGCCCGCCGTTCTGCTCGACGATCTTGCCAAACTGGTTGGGCACGACGTACTTGTCGGCTGCGGCAATTGCGTCTTTCCAGGTTTTTTCCAGTTGCTTTAACTTGGCCTCGTCGCGGCCGACGGTCTTGTCGCGCTCCGCGATGTAGGCGGCATAAGCGGTCTCGACTTTTTCCAGCGCAGGCTTCTCGGCAGCGTAGTCGGTGGTGCCGATCTTGTCCGTGCCTTTGAAGGCCATATGCTCGAACATGTGGGCCAGACCGGTCTGGCGCATGGGGTCCTGAGCGGAGCCCGCATCAACCAGAGTGAAGAAGGAGAAAACCGGCGCCTCAGGCCGCTCGCAGATAAGGAGCGTGAGCCCGTTTGGCAGTTTCTTTACCGTGATGCGCTTTTCGAAAGACGCCACGTCCTGAGCGGCCGCAAGCGCCGTTAAAAGCAGTACCAAAGCTAGGGGCCTCAGCATGCGATATTTCATCGGACCTCCAGAAGATCAGACAGATATGCGTCGACAGCCATGGTTAGACGAATATGAGGGGCAGAAGTTTTGAAATTACGTGGAGGGCAGGGAGGTTGTCAAACCAGGGAGTACGTTCATTCCAGCGACAGTGTAGGGGGAGACCCGTATTTGGCGCTGAGCGTGGTTTGAGGCACAATGCCTGCTGGAGCTCACGCAATGGATTCGGGCATTGAGATTCAAGGCAAGCAGCTCAAGCTGTCGAATCTGGAAAAGGTTTTGTATCCCGCCACGGGTTTTACCAAGCAGCAGGTGATCGACTACTACGTCCGTATTGCGCCGGCGATTTTGCCTCATTTGGCGGGACGCGCACTCACCCGCAAGCGCTATCCCAACGGGGTGGACGAAGAATTTTTCTACGAGAAGAACGCGCCGCAGCACCGGCCGGAGTGGGTGAAGACGGTTCCGATCTGGAGCGAAGGAAATCATCGCACGGTCCATTACATTCTTGCCAACGATCTGCCGACGCTGGTCTGGCTGGCGAATCTGGCGGCTATCGAATTGCATCCTTCACTCGCGCTGGCGAAAGATATTACTTGTCCGACGATGATGGTGTTCGATCTTGATCCTGGGCCACCCGCCAATATCGTGCAATGCTGCCAGGTGGGATTATGGTTGCGTGAGGTTTTTGAGCATTTTGAATTGGAGAGTTTTCCGAAAACTTCGGGTTCCAAGGGGCTGCAGATTTACGTTCCACTGAACACTCCTGCTAACTACGAATCGACGAAGAACTTTGCCCACGCGCTGGCGCAACTGCTCGAACACGACCATCCTGAAATGGTTGTGTCCGACATGAAGAAACAGATTCGAACCGGGAAGGTTTTCGTCGACTGGAGCCAGAACGACGAGCACAAAACCACCGTAGCCGTATATTCGCTGCGGGCTCGAGAGCATCCTACAGTTTCAACACCAGTGACCTGGGAGGAGGTCGAACGCGCTCTGAAGAAGAAAGATGCAAACCTGCTGGTATTTGAAGCGCGACAAACGGTTGCGCGGGTAGAGAAGATGGGCGACTTGTTCGCCCCTCTAAACGAATTGAAGCAGCGTTTGCCGGACCTCAAGGGAGTTGCGGCCCCGGAAGCTGAACAGGCGGCGCCGATCTCGATCGCTGCTCAAGCGGAAGAGAGGCCAAAGCGGGCCCGCCGCCCCGCCGCGCGAAAAGCCGTTAAAGCTCACCCATCGCGCAAGTCGCGACGCAAGGTATAATCCCGTTCGCTACGAGATTTTCCTCGAGACTTCGCCATGCCTCAACTGTTTGTTGGGACTTCTGGATGGGCCTACCCCAGCTGGAAGCCTGACTTTTATCCGGCCAAACTCGCGCAGAAAAAGTTCCTCGGACATTACTCGACACAACTGAATACGGTCGAGGTCAACTTTACTTTTCGGCAACTGGTGAAGGAGAGCACGATCCAGAACTGGATTCAGGAAACCCCCCTGCACTTTCGCTTCGGAGTCAAAGCGCACCAGGTGCTCACTCACATCAAGCGTTTGAAGGGAACCGAAGAGTTCCTGCCGCGATTCCTTTCCACGATTGAACCGCTGGCCAGCGCCGGAAAGCTTGGCCCAGTGCTATTCCAGTTGCCGCCAAATCTGAAAATAGATGCAGTGCTGCTCAAGGATTTCCTCGCGCTGTTGCCGCGTACCTTGCCGTCGGCATTTGAGTTTCGCCACGATTCTTGGTTCGCCGATTCCACTTGGGAGCTGCTGAAATCGCACGGCGTCGCACTTTGCGTTGCGGAGACCGAAGAGCGAACTACGCCGGATGTGGTTACCGGGACGTTCGTCTATTACAGATTCCGCAAGCCGAATTACACGGCGGATGAGCGACGAGGCATGCTCGGACGCATCGCGGAACACATGGCCGCCGGGTGCGATGTTTTTGCTTATTTCAAGCATGAGGAAACGCCGGAAGGAGCACTCTACGCGGTCGACCTGCTGCGTAGTGCCGGCCAGGCGTAACAGGCGACGTCCGCGTGACGGGCCTGTACTTGGGACCCGCTTCATCACTTTCCCTAGAGTCCGATAACGCGCATACTTACGCGTTCCCCATTATGGCTTCGGAAGCTAACCCGCGCGTGGTCTCCAGCTTTCTCGACTACTTGAGAATTGAGAAAGGGTTGGCGCCGCTTTCCATCACTGCTTACACCACGGACATTTCTCAGTTTTCGGAATTCCTGGAAAAGCGCAGACGGTTGCTGCTGAGTGCTCGCCGCACAGACGTACGCCAGTTCCTGCAACAGCTTTTTTCCCATCAAGTTGACGGCCGCAGCGCCGGGCGGAAACTCTCGGCGCTGCGCCATCTTTACCGTTACCTGCTGCTGGATAAGAAGATCGACTACGATCCCACACTGGACATTGAATCGCCCCGGCAATGGAAGGTTCTTCCGAAGGCGCTGGCTCGCGATGAGATGGAGGCGACGCTGGGTGCCCCGCTTAGGCGCCAGAGCATTGCAGCGCGCGACACGGTGCAGGCGGCCGCCCTGGCTACCCGCGATTGGGCCATGCTGGAGGTTTTCTATGCGGGAGCGCTGCGGGTCTCGGAAATCATCAACGCTAAACTTGATGACCTGAAGCTCGAGGCAGGATACATGCTGGTGCGCGGCAAGGGCGACAAGGAGCGCGTGGTTCCTTTAGGGCGATCGGCTCAAGATGCGCTCAGTGAGTATCTGACGAAGGGGCGCCCGTCTCTGCTGGCAGGGAAACGAAGTGGAGCGACGGTCGCATCGATGAACAATTCGCCCTTGCTATTCGTCGCGCGCGGAGGCCGAAAGCTGACGCGCCAGCGTATCTGGCAGATGGTGCGGGCTGCCTCGGCTGATTCGGGACGCACTGCTTCTCCGCACATGCTGCGCCATTCCTGCGCCACGCACATGGTGGAGAATGGCGCCGATCTCCGCACGGTGCAGACGATTCTTGGTCATGCGGATATTTCAACGACTCAGATATATACACATCTGGCGCTGGATCGACTCAGGACCGTATATCAGAAGCATCACCCGAGGGCGAAGGCGAGATGAGATTTATTCTGGAGATGAAGTCCTGAATAAATTTCTCAGTCGCTGTGTGCCTCCGTGGTGGATTCAAGCATTTCAATGACTGCGAATAAGCGAGCGAATACGATCGTCACCAAGGCTGTCACCGACTTCCTGCGCCATCTGCGGGAGCGCAATGCTTCGGTGCACACCATTAAGGCATATTCGGGTGATCTGGCGCTTTTCGCTGCCTATGTCGGCTCTCGAGGATGGAAGCAGATTGACCACATTGCAGTACGGGGATTTCTTTCGCAACTCTACGACAAGGGTTTGAGTAGGCCTTCGGTGGCGCGCGCCCTTGCGGCGGTGCGCTCTCTTTACCGCTGGCTGGCGCGGGAAGGCGTGGTGGAGCAGAATCCGGCGAAGCTGGTCGCCACGCCGAAACTTCCCAAGAAACTTCCGCGCGTGCCCACCATTGAAGAAATGAATTCGGTGATCGACGGCGAAATGCCTGAGGTGGCGGCTTTCCCCGAGCGCGACCGGCTCATGCTGGAACTGCTTTATGGATGCGGCATCCGCAATTCGGAGCTTACCGGAATCAGTCTCGATGACATTCGACTGAGCGCCGAAGCCATTCTCATCCGCGGCAAAGGAAAAAAAGAACGGTACGTTCCGTTTGGAGATTCAGTGAAGAGCGCACTTGCCGCGTATCTGCCCGAGCGGCAAAAAGTCCTTGGTTCGGCCCGCGAGCACTCAACCGCGTTACTCATCAACCGGCGGGGCGGACGACTCACCACGCGCAGCGTCGGCCGCATCATCAAGAAGATTGCTGTTGCCAAAGGCCTTTCGCCTGACGTCCACCCGCACACGTTGCGGCATGCATTCGGCATGCACATGCTGGAAGAAGGCGCCGATTTGCGCGCGATTCAGGAGTTGCTCGGCCACGAACGCCTCGCAACTACGCAGCGCTACACGCAGTTGTCGATGAAACATGTGCTGCAGGTATACGACCAAACGCATCCACGGGCGAAGTAGCTGTCAACGCTCCCCGGGATGCTGCTTCCGTAGCTCTTCCCACATCTCGACCACTCGAGCTTTCAGGTCCGCAGTCAGCTTTTCGTAAGCCGCTTCCGACGCCTCACTGTCCGGTGGCGGAATGATCGGGTCGCCAAACACCATCTTGAGCGGATTGAATCCCTGGAACGCTTTGTTTCTCGGCCAGGCTTTATAGAAGCCTTCAATTGCCACAGGCACAATCGGCACCCGCAGGTGAATGGACAATATCGCCGCGCCCTTCTTGAAGATCCTTGGTCTACCGTCAATCGATCGCTCGCCTTCGGGATAAAGAATCAGCGGGCGTCCCTGCCGTAGTCCGAACGCACCGGCGCGCATGGCAGGAATCAGATTCGCGTCCGGATCGACGACCACAATGCGCAGCGAACGCGCCAGCCGCAGCATGAGTCCTTTCCCGAAGATTTCGCTGGTTCCCACAGCAAAAACTTGATCAAAGACGGGCGGCGGAAGAACGCCCGCCAGGATCAGAGGATCGAGATAGCTCTGGTGATTGGAAGAGATAATGTATGGACCACTCTTCGGGAGTTTTTCGATTCCACGCACTTGCAAATGAAACCGGTCGAGCGCGATCACCTGTATCAGCCGCGAAAACAAGTACCAAAATGTAGTGCTGACCGGCTGTGGTCGGGCCAACTGGATCACGTCGGACGGATCCGGCTGTTCCGCCAGAATCGCTTTCCATCCAGCGAATGCATGGCGCGTTCCTGGCGCACCTGCGCCGCTGGCCGCGCTTTGCAGAACCGCGTCAACCAAGTCGCGCACTGTATAAATTCCCGAAAGCTGCGACTCTTCGAGATCTCCTCCCAGCTGTTCTTCAAGGTGGCTGAGCAATTCGACGCGCTGCATGGAGTCGAGCCCGAGGTCGAGCTCCAGATTATGGGTGGGTCGAAGAGTTGCGGGCACGGTCCGCGCTGCCTCGCGCACAATTTGAAGAGCGCGCTGCACGTCGGGCTGGTCGAGCCATGCAGTCTCGTCGGGAGTCAGTGGCTGTTCGGCAGGCAATTCCGAATCATCCGTAACTTTCCGCGATTGATTCGCTCTCACGCGTTTGTCCACTTCGAAGCGCTTGATCTTGCGTGTAGTGGTTCGCGGCAAGTCCTCCTGCCAGATTTCGTAGCTGCCGATGCGCTTGGTGGAAGCGATCTGCTGCGACAGGCTCTCGATATCGAAGCGGATCACTTCTTTCGCGTTCACAATCTTTTTCTGGCGCAGCACATCGAAGTTGGGCACGACCACGGCGTGCAGCCGGTCGCCACCTTCCCCGGGCTTGCCTTCGAGGCCCATCACAGCCAGCTCTTTGATGTACGGCGATTTCAGATAATGTGCCTCAACTTCCTCTGGATAAATATTCTTGCCGTTGCTGAGGACGATGATTTCTTTTTTTCGACCGGTGAGGAATAAATTGCCGTCAGCGTCCAGGTAGCCGAGATCGCCGGTGTAGAACCATCCATCGCGCAGCACCTCCGCGGTGGCATCCGGACGGTTCCAGTATCCCTTCATCACGACCGCGCCGCGCAACACTACTTCGCCGGTCGCGGGTCGGTCCTCTTCCTGAGCGTGCAGGTCGACCAGCTTTGCCTCCACGCCCTTCATTGCCTTACCGACTGAACCAATCACATTGTTGCCAGGCGAATTCGCAAAGACGGCCGCGGTTGTTTCCGTCAACCCATAGGCTTGCAGGACGTCGATGCCAAGATCGCAGAAACCCTTGGCAATGGCGGGATCGAAGCGAGATCCTCCAGTGACCAGGTAGCGCATCTTCTTGCCTAAGGTCTCGTGGACCTTGCCAAATAAAATCGGCCCGGCATTGATGCCAAACCTTCGCAGATTGCGATTCAGGGAGACCAGAACCTTGAACATCCTTTGGGTCAGCGCTCCTCGTTTCTCGATCTCTTCAAAGATGCGCTGGTGAATCAGATAAAAGAACTGCGGCACAACGGCGAAGGCTGTGATGTTGCGGTCGCGCAGAGCACGCAGGAGTTCGGTCGTATTCAGAGTTTCCAGGTACACCACGCGAGAGCCTTTTACCAGCGGAAGAAGCAGATTGGCCATCTGGGCGAGCACATGAAACATGGGAAGCACACCCAGCAGGGCATCTGACGGGCCGATTTCGACCCAGTTAAATACCGCCTCAACTTCACCGAGAAAGTTCGCGTGGGTGAGCATCACGCCCTTGGGGTCGGCGGTAGTTCCAGAGGTGTAGAGCAGAGAAGCGATGTCGTCCGTATTTGAGGGAGCAGGCTGGAAGTTGCGCGGTCCACCCTCGAAGATCGCGGGCAGATTTCCTAGCCAATGTTGTCCTGTCGAATGGTTGGCCATGCGATCCGGGTCCATGAGCACGAGCCCTAGGTTGAGGTCTGAAACCGCTTCCCGCGCGGTTGCAGCATGCTTTGCGTCGCAGAAAAGGACAGAGGTGCCGCTGTCCTTCAGCAGCTTCGTTAGTTGGTCGGCGTGCAGCGCGGTGTCGAGAGGGACAACCGTACAGCCCGATGCAATGATCCCTAAATATGCAGCTACCCAACGCGGGTGGTTATCCGCCACGATAGCCAATCGCGATCCGCGCGCGAATCCGTTCTCGTCGATCCAGCGTCCGATGGATTCGGCCATCCGGCGCAGGCCGGCGTAAGTACAGTTCTCAATCTGATCATTGCGCTGGAGTTCGAGGGCGACGTTGTCCGGCCAGCGCGTCTCACATTCGAGAAAACGGTCATAGAAGGTGGGCATGCGTCGTGGGGAATATACACGAAAATTCCATTTACCGCCGAGTGCTCCGAGATCGCCGAGGACAAGGAATGTTCTTCTCTGCTCGCTCCGCGTTCTCGGCCATGGATAGCATCCATCGCCTGTTCTTTGCGCCTGTTCGAAGCATCTAAATATGCTAGGCTAAAAGGGATATGCTGGGGTAGTTTCCGCCCTCTGAAGGATTTCACAGTTTGATAAACACTCTAATTGGCAAGGTCTTTGGGACCAAGAACGAACGGGTCATCAAGAGCATGATACCCAGGGTCGAGGCCATCAATGCCCTCGAACCGCAGATGCGGAAGCTCACCGACGACCAACTCCGCGCTAAGACGGAAGAGTTCCGGCAGCGCATTCAGGAGCGGCTGAGTCGTGTCGCCAATGTTCGAGCAGCGGAAGTGGAGGCGGAAGCTGACACTGATGTTGATGTCGATCAGGCGAAACAGTTCGAGAAAGAGCAGTACGAAGCGCTGCAGGAAGTTCTGGATGAAATCCTGGTAGAAGCTTTTGCCGTGGTGCGCGAGGCCGGCCGCCGTGTGCTCAACATGCGTCATTTCGACGTGCAGCTGATTGGCGGCATGGTGCAGCACAAGGGCATGATTTCGGAAATGAAGACCGGCGAAGGCAAGACGCTGGTCGCCACGCTTCCGGTCTATCTCAATGCTCTCGGCGGACGCGGCGTGCACGTGGTTACCGTCAACGACTATCTGGCCAAGCGCGACTCGGAATGGATGGGCAAGCTCTATCGTTTCTTGGGCCTTACGGTGGGCGTGATCGTCCACGACCTCGACGACGAGCAGCGCCGTGCTGCTTACGCCGCCGACGTTACTTACGGCACCAACAATGAGTTCGGCTTCGACTACCTGCGCGACAACATGAAGTTCGATCTGAAAGATTGCGTGCAGCGCGGCCACAATTTTGCCATCGTCGATGAGGTGGATTCGATCCTGATCGACGAAGCCCGCACGCCTTTGATCATTTCGGGCGCGAGCGAGGAATCGACCGATAAATATTACCGCGTCAACCGCATCATTCCGAAGCTGGAAAAAGGTGAAGAGCTGGAGGTGGCTCCCGGCGAACCCGCGCAACTGACGGGCGACTTTGTGGTCGATGAGAAGCACCGTAACATTACGGTTACCGACGAAGGCTGGGAAAAAGTTGAGCAACTTCTTGGGATCGGCAACATTGCCGATCCGGAGAACTGGCCACTCAAGCATCACGTTGAGACCGCGATCAAGGCGCACGCGCTGTATCGCCGCGACGTCGAGTACGTCATCAAAGAGGGCGAGGTCATCATCGTTGATGAATTTACGGGACGCATGATGCCCGGCCGGCGCTGGTCCGATGGCTTGCATCAGGCGATTGAAGCCAAAGAAGGCGTGAAGATTGAGCGCGAGAATCAGACGCTGGCGACGATCACGTTTCAGAATTACTTCCGCATGTTTAAGAAGCTGTCGGGGATGACGGGCACGGCAGAAACCGAAGCAACCGAGTTCGACAATATTTACAAACTCGAGGTCATCGTTATTCCGACCAATAAGCAGATGCTGCGGCTGGAGAATCCAGACGTAGTTTTCCGCACCGAGAAAGAAAAGTACTTCGCGGTAGCCGACGAAATTCAGAAGCTCCACGAAAAGGGTCAGCCTGTGCTGGTCGGTACAACCTCCATTGAAAAGTCTGAGCGCCTTTCTGAATTGCTGAAGAAGAAAGGGCTGAAGCAGCATGTCGTACTGAATGCCAAGTTCCACGAGCGCGAGGCTGAGTTTGTAGCGCAAGCCGGACGGAAAGGCATGGTCACCATCGCCACCAACATGGCTGGCCGCGGCACCGACATTCTGCTGGGTGGTAACCCGGAATTCGTGGCTAAGCAAGAGTTGGTGAAGAAGGGAATCGCGCAGCAGCTGCGTGTGGCTCAGGGCAAGATCGAGGGTCCGCAGGAAGACGGCACGACTTCCATCTTCTATTACAACGGCAATGAATACTCCGTGCCGACGGATAAGTGGACCGATGTTTTCAGCCGCTACAAGGAACAGACCGACAAGGAACACGACGAGGTTACCGCCGTTGGCGGGTTGCACATTCTCGGCACGGAACGCCATGAATCCCGCCGCATCGACAATCAGCTGCGCGGACGCGCCGGTCGTCAGGGCGATCCCGGCTCCTCTCGCTTCTACCTCGCGCTCGAAGACGACCTCATGCGCATTTTCGCGAAAGAGTGGGTGTCGAAGCTGCTTGAGCGACTGGGCATGGAAGAAGGGATCCCGATTGAGTCGAAGCTCATCAGCCGCCGCATCGAGACGGCACAAAAGGCGGTCGAGGGTCAGCACTTTGAATCCCGCAAACACCTGCTCGAATACGACGACGTGATGAACAAGCAGCGCGAGGCCGTGTATGGTCTGCGGCGCCGCTTACTTGAGGGCATGGATCAGAAAGATCTGATCCTGGAAGACTACGTTTCCGCCATTCTAGGCGACTTGATGGATGAGTATTGTCCACCCAAGGCGCACGCCGACGATTGGAACATCAAAGGGCTGAAAGATGCGGTCTTCACTCGCTTCGGGGTGGACTTTATCGCCGAAGGCGTGAAGCCCGAGGCACTGAACCGGCAGGAACTCGGCGACGCCATTTTCGGGAAGCTAAAAGAGCGTTACGACGCTAAAGAGAAGCTGATCGGCCCGGAGGCCATGCGTCATCACGAGCGCATGATCATGCTCAGCGTGCTCGACTCGCAGTGGAAAGATCACCTTCTCAGCATGGACCATCTGAAGGAGGGTATCGGCCTACGCGGCTATGGCCAGCACGATCCGCTGGTCGAGTACAAGAAAGAATCGTTTGAGATGTTTGAGGACATGCTGCAGCGCTTTCAGGAAGACACGGCGCGCTATCTCTACCTCATGCAGATTATTGAGCGGCCGCCGGACGCAGGCACGGGTGGTCCGCAGGGAGGCGAACCCGCAGGCCACGGTCCGGAGTCCGGAGTGCCGGCCCGGCAGGGCGGTGGGGGCAACGGACATCATCCGCCACGACTGGTCGCGACTTCCGCTGACGATCTGGAAGAGGCTTTTATGCGCCGCAAGCGTCGCGAACTGGAACAGGCGCGCATGGCTGGGGCTGGAGACGTGCAGCCGGTGCAACAAGTGGTTCGCGGTCAAGAAAAGGTGGGCCGCAACGATCCCTGTCCGTGCGGTTCTGGCAAGAAATTTAAGAAGTGCCACGGGGCCTGAGTCGCCACGAAATATGCGGGAATCCTTCCGAGCGTGTGGGGACGGGCGCCTCACCCGTCCAGCCAAGTAGTGAGGCGCACCGCTACCTCGAAAGCCGATTCGACCTGTTCGGAGTTGCCGCCTCTTTGAAGGTCATCTCTGTAGCCTTGCTTCTTGTTCGAGCCTTCCAATCCAAGAACAAGCGTGCGTAATTCTTGGTGATGTAATCCGCTCGGTTCACACCCAATTTTTTTGCTACGGCATCGATCCAGCGCGGAGCGCCCTCGATCTCGCAGAAATTTCCGATCGGGGTCTGGTCCACCACAACCTGTCCTTTTCCGTCTGTCCACTCGGCACGAAACTTTTCGTAGCGAAACGATGTCGAGTATCCCAGCGCCCGAAGAATGAGATCCATCTTCTTGCCGTCGGCTACGCTTGTCTCGACTTCGGTGCGGGCATTGTGCCGTCCAATGTTCCCCTTGGATTTATGTGTCAGCGTCCACTCTGACCCGTACTGCCGGATCCGCAGCAACTCCTTGCGTCGTCTTAGCACTTCGCCGGGAAGGTCGTAGAGCGTGTTCATCTCGTGCGTTCGTTCCGTCACCAGGCGAAATCGCGCAGCCCGCAACTTGCGTCCGAGGGACCGCATGTCTGCGACGCGAAACTTGATCTCGATTTCTTTGTTGGATGCCATCGGAATCAGGTCTGCTCTGACCCGCGAGCAGCGTGCGGCGGGCAAGCGAATCTGATGCTATCATCTTGACCGTCGGGCAGACGTCTCAGGCTTGGGAGATCAGTATGAAGAATCTATTCCAACCAGATGCGGTGAACGATGTCATCTCTCGCATCGACAAGCTGCAACCGACGACGCAGCGTCAATGGGGGAAAATGGATGTTGCGCAGATGATGGCGCATTGCTCCGCGACCCTCGACGTGGCTTCCGGGCGCGTCGTTTTGCCCCGGCTGCTCATTGGCAGGATACTCGGCCCCTTCGTCCGGCCCAGCTTCACCAACGACAAGCCATTTTCCAAGAACGCTCCCACCGACAAGAAATTTGTGATCGCCGATAAAAGAGATTTCGCTCGGGAACAGGAACAACTCAAAGTTCGCGTCCGGCAATTTCACCAGGGCGGGGAAGCGCAATGCACCAAGCATCCGCATTCCTTCTTTGGCTCGCTGACACCGCAGGAGTGGGCTACCGGGATGTACAAACACCTCGATCATCACCTGCGCCAATTTGGCGTGTGACGCAATTATGTCTTGGTCAGTAGCTTCACGCCGGCGAATACCGACTAACTAAACGTGGGTAGCTTCACCAGATCGTTCTCTGGAACCGACTCCATTGGCTCCCCGGCCTTGCGCCACGCCGTCAATCCGCCAACGATCACGAACGTGTTGAATCCTTTTTCCCGCAGCAGGTGCGCCACCCGGGCGCTGGTCGCTTCGCGCGCTCAAGTGCAGTAAAGGTAGATGTCCTTGTCCTTGGGAAGGTTCTTGATCTCCTCCTCAAGATTGTTGGGCTCGATGCGGATAGAGTTCTTGATTCGCGACGCCCCCGAGTCGTAGTAGCCGTGACTGCGGACATCGACAATCTGCACCCGGCTCGCGTCTTCTGATGCCAGCCGCCTGGCCAATTCTTCAACCTGCACCCGCGGCACCACAGCATAAGGCTTGTTCTTACGGTATTGCACGACGCGGTAAATTGCATATGCCAGCAGCGCGGCTACAATCACTACTTCCATCGCGCGACCGGCGGCATGAAAGCCGCGCAAAATCGCGGCCAGAAAGTCGCGAGATACATATCCCAACAGCATGTAGGTTAGAGAGTAAAGCGAGGCCCCGGCGAGGTCCAGGCGCAAGAACTGCCAGAAGCGCATCTTCATGCTGCCGGCCAGCGGTGCCGCCATGGTATTGACACCAGGGACAAACTTCGCAATCACCAGGGTAATTTTGCCGCGTTTGTAGAACGACTCGGCAGATCGCAGAATGCAGGTCTCCGGATTGATCGACACGCGGCATAGAAATCCCAGCAGTGCCCAGCCCATGTATCTGCCGAGCCAGAACTGCGCCGTGTCCCCAAGCAGCAAAGCGGCGATGGCCGCCGTCACAACGTACGGACCCAACAGGGCGTGCGCCCCTACTGCGGCTCCCGCGGCTACCAGAGCGATCGCAGCCGGGAAGGGAAGCCCCATCGCTTCGGCCAGCAACAGCCCGAAGGTCAAGGCGTATCCGTGACGTGCCATGAGCAAAAACAGATTCATAGACGGTGTTGGATAAGGAAAAGCGAGAAAAGGTTCAGTATAAACAAAGCCGGACGTTCGTCCGATGGACGATGTCCGGCTTTGTTACGGGGAGCGCTTATTTCCCGGAGGACTCTCCCCGTGCAGGGTGAGTAACTGGCAGCGGCTTTCACTCGGAGTTTCTCGGCCCTATACGGGCCGGCGCGTCGATTAGCAACCAAGGCGCCTTTTTTCGCAAAGCTTCGACTGAAGCCGCCGCCTTTTCGTTGGCGGCGCATCCGCAGCGGATCAGGTACCCTGGCGACTTGCCTTTCACAAGTGCCGGGGAGAGATCAGGTGGATCGCCCTTTGGTGATCCACCGCATGCCAAATGCGTCTCGTTAGCCTTCCGCTTTGCCGGACACTTCCACCAACTGCCGGAATTATGTGTCTGCCGGTAACAAAAAATCTGTGGCCGTAGTCACACATTGGCGTGACGGAAATCAAATGGAAGCTTGCCTCGCGGGATGCCTGCTTAGGGAGGTCGTTTGCCGATGGAAAAGCGTGATGTAGAAGAAAGACCCAGTGAAGGTGAGTTGAGTTCGCGGAAGACTGAACCGACAAAAATGCGGGGCGACCTCGCCGCCCCGTCCGATTTCCCAGTGACAAACTATTTGCTCATGGAATCGCTATTCATCGATCCGCCCTTAAGCATCTTTACGCTCATCACGTGGATCGAGTTCTTGTCGGCGTAAACGTGAGCGCTGAGTTGGACATGATGGCCTTCGTGTCCCTTCAGTTCTTCCGGGTTCATCACATCCCAGCTCTTGCCGTCCTTATCGTTGACGAACATGTACTTGTCACCTTCAGCCTTGACCGTACCCCTCAGCGTCATGAGCGGAGCCTGGGCTCCGGCTTGATCGGCCTGAGTTTGCGCCATGTTGTTGTCTCGTTCCGCGAAAACACTCAAGCTCATGGCGAAAGTCACCGCTAGCAGACAAAGCATCAACTTTTTCATCGGTATCTCCTTATTTGATTGGAAAAGCCTGGCCAGATTCGTACTGCTTTCTTTTGAACGTTCTTGAGGCTACGACCGGATTGGTGCGCCTTCTGAATATTCTGACTATTTGTCGCCAGAAGAGATGAAGAGGTTGCCGCAAATGCCGGAAAGATTTAGGTTTGTGACGCGGAGTCGGATCGAGCCGCGCTGCGACAACGTCATCGGCCACCCTCTTCTGGAGGAAATGTGACTTCTACAAAGAAATCGCGCCGCACCATCAACTTAGCCAATCGGTCCGCAAATCTGCCGTTTAGCGACGCCGTGCTCGTCGGGGATACTCTCTATATCTCCGGCCGAATCGGTATCGACCCAGCCACTGGAGTCGCTCCGCCTGATATCGGCCATGAACGTCGAATCTTATTCGACGATTTTTCCCGTGCTCGCGGATGCTGGAATGCGTTGGAGCGACCTGGTGTGGGTGCAGGTCTTTTCTCCCGATCTTACCCTTTGGGACCGTTTCAATGCCGAATACGTAAAGCATTTTCCCGGAGATTTTCCCGCCCGCGCTTTTCTGGGATCGGCTCCGCTGTTGCGCAACGGACGATTCGAGATGATGGGAATTTCGGTGAAAACGAATAATGACTGAGAACCGCTGATTTACTTTTCGCGCGCCACGACAAACTCCGGCGCCCATAACAAAGCCCGCTTAATCTCCGAATCAGGAAAGGTGCAGATTGCCTTTGCCGCCGACTCCGCATAGCGGATGGCACGTGCCGTTGCCGCTTCCAGTGATCCGTAACGTTGCAAAATTTCCATAATCTGGGCGTGCGTCACACCATTAAAAGCGCGGTCGCGCAAAATGGTTTCGATCTTGGCTCGCTCGTCGGAGGTACAGCGCTCGATTGCGTGGATCACCGCCATGGTGACCTTGCCCTCACGCAGATCGCTGGCCACGGGCTTGCCCAAAACATCTTCGGAAGCGGTCAGGTCGAGCACATCATCGACGATTTGAAAGGCCATGCCGAGATCGTGCCCGTACTTGCCAAGAGCCTCTTCCTGCGCGGGCGTCGCTCCGCCCAGAATCGCTCCCAGCCGCATGCAAACGGAAAATAGGCAAGCCGTCTTCCGGTAAATCAGATCGAAGTGCTCGTCCAGCGTGATCAGCTTTCCGAGCTTTTCCATCTGCAGCAGTTCGCCTTCGACCATCTGCTGCGTCAGTTCAATCAACGTGTCCAGAATACGGAAGTTGCGCTCCTGCACGGCGACCTTGAAGGCTTGCATGTAGAGCCAGTCGCCCGCCAGCACGCACTTGGAGTTGCCCCACTGGGTATTGGCGGCGGGCCGTCCGCGGCGCGTCTTGGCCTCATCAATAATGTCGTCATGCACCAGCGTGGCGGTGTGAATGATCTCGACGACAGCACCCAATCGCACCGCTCCGCGCCCTTGGTAATCGAACAGCTTGGACGAAAGAAAAAGTAGCGCCGGACGGATCCGCTTCCCGCCACCGTTCCGCAGATATTCCCCAATCTCGGTGATCGCCTGCACGTCCGAGACGGTGTCCTGCCCGAACTCGCCTTCCAGTGCCGCGAGATCATCGTGCAGCAGGTCGAAGACTTCCTTCCCGTTAATGAGAGGCGGTGCGCTCAATGATGGGGCCCCTGTCGTGCTTTCGTCTGCGCCCTCTGCGGCAGTCGTCTGCGTTCTCTGTGTTGAGGGTTTGTCCTTAATTCGTCCGATAATTCGTAAACTGCAGGTCGATTCCGAAATCATGTTGCCGCAGCATAGCGATTACCTCCTGCAGGGTGTCGCGGTCCTTGCTGCTAATCCGCACCAGATCTCCCTGAATCGAAGCCTGCGCCTTCTTCTTTGAGTCCTTAACCAGCTTTACGATTTCTCGCGCTTTCTCGATCACAATGCCTTGCTGCATCGTGACCCGGCGCTTGGCTGTGCCACCCGCGGCCGGTTCCACCGCGCCGTAAGTCAGTCCCTTCAGCGAAACTCCTCGCTTCACTAGCTTCTGTTGCAAGATATCGTTCACCGCCTTCAGCTTGTACTCGTCGGCCGAATGCAACACGATCGCGTCCTTTTCCAGTTCAATATTCGACTTTGAATCCTTTAGGTCGAACCGCGTGTGGATCTCCTTCAACGCCTGCTGGATGGCATTCGACACCTCCTGCAGGTCGATTTTGCTTACGATGTCAAAACTGTTCTCCGGCATCGAATTTCAATTCTTTCTGAAATGATGGAATCTAACACTTGAGGTTACCAGAAGAACCCAACCTAGCGGAGGTCACGGCGCCGAAACTTTGCTTTCAGCAGTTTCAGCCAATTTGAAAAAATCGTAGAAATTGCGCGCCGTCTGAAGGCCGACTTCTTCTGCCGTAAGGCCTCGCAACTCGCCCAGTTTTCGCGCCGTCTCCTTTACGAACGCCGGCTCGTTGCGCTTGCCTCGATGCGGCACCGGAGCCAAGAACGGCGAGTCCGTCTCGATCAACATGCGGTCGAGTGGAACTTGCAAGGCCGCGTCACGAATCTGTTGGGTTTTGGGAAAGGTCACGTTCCCGGCAAACGAGATCATGAATCCCGTATCGAGTGCATGCTTTGCTTGCCGCCAGGTTCCCGTGAAGCAATGCAGAATTCCCCCCAGACCCTTTGCCGTCCAATGTTCGCGCAGCTGTTCGAAACAGTCTTCCCATGCGTTGTCGCTCCCGTCCGATGGACGGCAGTGAATGACGATGGGCAGCTTCGCCGCCCCTGCTAACTCCATTTGCCGCGCGAAGACATGTTTTTGCACGTCCCTAGGCGAATGATCATAGAAATAATCCAGACCGATCTCGCCCCATGCAATCACCTTGGGATGCCTCGCCAAACACGCCATGTTCTGGTAGGCGGCTTCATCCGCGAGCCGGGCTTCGTGCGGATGAATGCCGAGCGTCGCGTAAATGAAATCGTATTTCTCCGCCAGTCTAATTCCACAATCTACCTGGGCAGGACCGTCGCCGTTGCCGATGGAGACTATGGCGTGAATCCCGGCCTGCCGCGCCCGATCGATCACCTGTTGGCGATCGGAGTCGAACTGCTGGCTATCGAGATGCGCGTGAGAATCAACGAACATGCAAGCCCATAGGGACAACCGCATCGTCTGTCGCGGCCGTGTTTTTATTTCAATCTCGCCCCCGCCGGCACATCTTCCAGGAAGCCCGCCAATACGGGCTTTCCACCTTCGAGCGAAGCCGCCACGATCATTCCATTCGATTCCATCCCGCGCAGCTTGCGCGGAGCAAGGTTGGCTACGATCACCACTTTCCGCCCGATCAATGTTTCAGGAGCATAAGCTTCGGCGATTCCGGCCAGCACTTGTCGGACTTCGGTTCCGATATCAATCTCCAGCCGCAAGAGCTTGTCTGCTTTAGGCACTCTCTCGGCAACTTTCACCAGTCCCACCCGCAGTTCGATCTTGGCAAAGTCTTCGATGGAAATCTTTTCGTTCGTTGCCGCCGGCGCTCCCGGTGCCAGTTGCGGGGCGTTCGCCTGCGCTGGCGCTGCAGGAGTTTCTGCCACCGGTCCTCTCTGCTCCTCTTCCATCTTCTGCATCCTTTCAATTGCGCTCTTGTCGGCGCGCGGAAACACGGGCTGTATGTCGCCCAGTTTGGTTGCTAAGCGCAGTTGTCCCCAACCCAGGTCGCTAAGAGCCAGCTTCTTGATATCTCCCAAACCCATCTGTACCCAAATCTTCGCTGTTGCATCCGGTATTACCGGATACGCCAACGCCGTAGCAATCCGCAGAGCTTCCGCTGCAGTGTAGAGCACCGTTGCCAAGCGCGATCGACTCTCCTCATCCCGCTTTTCGCCCAGCGCCCACGGCTCATTTTCGACGATGTACTTGTCCACAGCTGCCACCAGCGCCCACGCGGCTTCTAGGGCGCGCGAAAATTGAAATTGATCGAACAGCGCTCCAAACTCTCGGATCGTCCGCCGAGCCACCTCGGCAATCGCATCGTCAGCGGCTGTCTTCGACGCATGCGATGGGTAGGGAACCTCGCCATTGAAATAGCGGCTGATCATGGTCAGGGTGCGGCTGGCCAGATTTCCCAAGCCATTGGCCAGGTCGGAGTTGTAGCGCTGAACCAGGGCGTCAAAGGAAAAAGATCCGTCCTGCCCGAACACGACTTCCCGCAGCAGAAAATAACGCAAGGCGTCCGAACCGAGCACGTCAAGAATGGTTTCCGTGCGCACAATATTGCCGCGCGACTTCGACATCTTGCTTTCTTCAAACAGCAGCCATCCGTGCGCCACAATTGTTTTGGGCTCAGGTAATCCCGCCGCCATTAGAAATGCTGGCCAGTACACGCAATGGAAGCGGACAATCTCTTTTCCGATCATCTGAACATCGGCCGGCCAGAATTTCTTGAATGCCTCCTGAGCGCCTGGGTGCGACGAGCCGTAGCCAATCGCGGTAAGATAGTTGGCCAGCGCATCAAACCAGACATAGATCACGTGCTTGGGATCGTCCGGCACGGGAATGCCCCAGGTAAAAGTGGAGCGGCTGATCGACTGGTCACGCAGCCCCGAGCGCACGAACGAAATCACTTCGTTGCGCCGCGCTTCGGGACGGATGAACTCCGGATTCGCATACAGCGCCAGCAATTTGTCTTGGAATGCCGAGAGCTTGAAGAAATAATTTTCCTCGTGCACCGTCTCGGTGATGCGTCCGCAAGTGGGACACGGATCGCCCGGTTGCGCGCCGTCCACATACAATTCATCCGAGACGCAATACTGTCCCGTGTAGGTTCCCTTATAGATGTAGCCGTTGTCGCGGATCTGCCGGAACAATTCTTGTACGCGCTTCTTGTGCCGCTCTTCGGTGGTGCGGATGAAGTCGTCGTTCGAGATTCCCATCCGCTTCCATAGCTGGCGGAACTCCGCTGAAATCTCGTCCGCATATTGCTGCGGAGTCTTTCCTGCGGCCTGCGCCGCGCGCTCGATCTTCTGCCCGTGCTCGTCGGTGCCAGTGAGAAAGAATGTCTCCGCTCCCAGCAGTCGTTGCCGCCGGGCAATCGTGTCGCAAGCAATAGTCGTATACGCGTGTCCGATGTGCGGGCGCGCGTTCACGTAGTAAATCGGCGTCGTGATATAGAACTTTCTGCTCATCCAATTCTTTCTGCTAAATTATTCAGCAAGTTGTTTCTCCACGCTCTCCGCTAGCCGTTCTCAGCGTTCTCGGCGATGACCTTTGACTCTTTTATCCACGACTCTTGGAAAGATAAGATTCGACCGCCTCGCCCATCACCCTCTTCAGCGGCACACGATGCTCGGCTGCGATTCGCCGGCAATCCTCGTACTCTGGCGCGTAGTTTGTGACCGTTCCATTCATACTGGCGATCTTGATTCGCACCTCTCCCCATGGAGTGTGAACTTTCTCCCATCGCCGTGCCAAAGTCTCACGCATCTCATCACGCCGCCGCACGCCCAGCGTGGTCGTTTCGGCAAAAATCAATTGCGTCAGCTTGCCAGCGTCCTCGGGCTTGCACAATACCGTCAGCAGCATTCCGGGACGGTTCTTTTTCATCTGCACTGGCATTCCGAAAGCATCCAGCGCGCCTTCTTCGAACAACCGGTCCATCACGTACCCAAACACCTGCGGATTCAGATCATCGAGATTTGCTTCCAGCACTGTGATCGTCTCCGAAGAGGTCCTCGCTGCCACAGCATTCGAGGCAGTTTCTCCAACTGTCAACCGGACCACATTTGGATGCCCTGGAAAATCCCGTGATCCCGCGCCGTAGCCTGACTTCTCGATCTTCATCGCCGGAAATGCCGCGAAGCGCGACGCCAGAGTTTTCACGATCGCCGCCCCCGTGGGAGTGACTAACTCCGCTAGCACGCCGGAGGAATACACAGGTGCATCCCCTAACAACTCCACCGTGGCCGGGGCCGGTACTGGAATCGTACCGTGCGCGCACTTGACGGTACCGCCGCCGACATTTAAGGGAGAGCAGACAATCTCATCTACTCTCAGCGCCTCAGCCCCCACGGCCGCACAGACAATATCGACCATGGCATCGACCGAGCCAACTTCGTGGAAATGCACGCTCTCCACGGAAGTATTGTGAATCTTCGCTTCCGCCCGTCCCAATGCCTCGAAAATAGCGAGGGCAGTCTTTCTTGCGGTCTCCGAGATCGCGGCCGCAGAAATGATCTCCCGTATCTCCGTCAGCCCGCGACCATGCGCATGGGAGTGTGGATGCTCGTGCGAGACAGAGTGTTCGTGCGGGAGCGGGCGACTCGCCCGCGATTCTGCGTCCTGATGCGAATGCTTGCCTTCATCATGGTCATGCTCATGATGACCGTGGCGATGCTCATGCTCATTGTGAGCAGTCGTCTGCCTTTCCCAATACTGCTCCCGCGGCAAATCCTTCTCCCCGTCGACGTAAACGTCCACCTTCGTGGCCGAAATCCCGCTGCGTACCACACGAGAAACTTCCAGCCGCGCTCCGATACCGAGTGCCGCCACGGTTTCTTCCAGCAGCCGTGGCGCAACTCCGGCATCCACCAGCGCGCCCAGAAACATGTCGCCGCTCATGCCGGAAAAACACTCTAGGTAGGCTACGCGCATAGAAATAGAGACCGATTTTTCATCATAGGGAACCATGCATCTCGCGTCAAACCTGCATCCGGTTGGCGCTCTGCTAGAATCACTATCTTCTTAAACAGCTCAGAGGGAAACCTTGTATCGTTATCTCGAAGAACGTCTGGCCCAGCGCGTTCTGGAATTTCTTCGCCAGCGCTACCCGGGCGCAACTCTCCCCCACGTCGCAATCGAACAGCCTCCCAACGTGGAGCTCGGGGATTTCGCCATTCCAGTTTTCCCTTTCGCCAAGCCGCTGCGTACTGCTCCACTTAAGATCGCCGAAGCCATCCGCGCGGAAATCGGCCCCGTCGAAGGCATTGCCGAAATGCAGGTTGCTCCTCCGGGCTATTTGAACGTGAGAATCGATCGGGCCTGGGTGGCAGCCGAGCTCGCCCGCGACAAGAAGCCCGCGGCCGATATTCCCGTGGGAAAGATTCTCGTCGAACACACGAGCATCAATCCAAACAAAGCTGCCCACATCGGCCATCTGCGCAATGCTGTGCTTGGAGATACATTCGTGCGCTTGCTGCGTTACGCGGGCAGGGAAGTCGATATCCAGAATTACATCGATAATACTGGCGTGCAGGTCGCCGATGTGGTTGTGGGATTCACGCACATTGAGAAGAAATCCCGCGCGGAAATCAAAGCCCTCGCCGGACAACCGCGCTTCGATTACTACTGCTGGGATCTATATGCCCGCGTCTCGCACTGGTATGAGCAAGACAAGCAAAATTTGCAAGCCCGCCACGAAACGCTTCATGCGATCGAAGATGCCAGCAGCGAAACTGCCGCCATTGCCGAGTTGATCTCGACCGCCGTCCTGCGTCGCCACCTCGAAACCATGGACCGCCTCGATATTGAATACGATTTTCTTCCACGCGAGAGCGAAATCCTGCAGCTGCATTTTTGGGACGCGGCCTTCACCAAGCTGAAAGACTCCGGCGTGCTCAGTTTCGAGACCGAGGGTAAGAACAAAGGCTGCTGGGTCATGCGCCGCGCGGGAACAACCTCAATCACAGAAATCATAGAGGACACAGGGAATGCGGAGGAATCCGAGAAAATTTCCGAAGAAGACCAGAAGGTCATTGTCCGCTCCAACAGTACCGTTGGCTACGTCGGCAAAGATATTGCCTATCACATGTGGAAGTTCGGCCTGCTCGGCCGCGATTTTGGTTATCGCAAGTTCTATCGCTACCCCAATCAGCACGACTGCTGGATCTCTGCCACCGAGGGCGAGAAAAATCATCCTCACTTCGGCGGCGTCGCCGAAATCTATAACGTGATCGACGCCCGCCAGTCCGAGGCACAAAGCACAGTCATCGAAGCGCTGCGCGGACTTGGCCACAACGAGGCAGCTGACCACTACACGCACTTTTCTTATGAGATGGTCGCGCTCACTCCGCGCTGCGCCGCCGAACTCGGCTACAAGCTCAGCGAAGAAGACAAGACCCGGTCCTACATCGAAGTGAGCGGCCGGAAGGGCTTCGGCGTGAAAGCCGACGATCTACTCGACCAACTTATCGCCTCCGCCAAAAGCGAAGTTGACTCGCGCCATCCCCAACTCGATGACGCTGAACGCCTCGCCATCGCGACGCAAATCGCCATCGGCGCTCTGCGGTACTTCATGCTGAAGTTCACCAAACAATCAGTGATCGCTTTCGATTTCAAGGAAGCGCTCAGCTTTGAGGGCGAAACCGGCCCGTATGCCCAATACGCCGTGGTTCGCGCCACCAGCATCTTCAAAAAAGCTGCCCTTGACCCCGACACTTTCTGTAGAGACGGTGCCAACAACCTCTCTTCTACGGCCGAGTTCGCGCAATATCTCAAAGGCGGATCGGCCAACGAAATTTGGGAACTTTGGCTGTCCGCGGCGAAAACGGCTTACATCGTCGACCAATGCACCGCCGCGACCGAGCCCGCGTACATCGCGAAGCACGCCTTTCAACTTGCGCAACTTTTTAATACTTTCTATCATCGCCATCCGATCCTGAGCGAGCCGGATGAAAGGCGGAAGCAATTTCTGCTTGCTACTGTCGCTGTGGTCCGCCGAGAATTGATTCGCACTTTGGAAGTCATGGGCATCACGGTTCCGCCGGTCATGTAGACGAGATAAACTGAGTGGCGCAGGCGTCCTCGTCTGCGTTTTCGCGAGAATGTCAGCGACTACGAACCCGCGCGCGTCAGCCCGCTCCTGGCTGCGCATCATCGTCCGAAGCTTGGTCCTCCTTGTCGTCCTGCTCGCGACCGCGGGATTCATCTACGAAAACATCTCGGAGGCCCGCGACCGCCGTTTTAATCCCATGCCAGGTCAACTCATCGACGTGGGTGGCCACGGGATGCACATCAACTGCACCGGCCAGGGATCTCCGATCGTAATTCTCGACTCTGGCCTTGGCGACTCCTACATCTCCTGGCACAAGGTGCAGCCCCAGATTGCCCAATTCACGCGCGTCTGTTCTTACGACCGCGCCGGCCTCGGCTACAGCGATCCCAGCCCGCGCCCGCGTACCAGCAAAGTCATGGCCGAAGAGTTGCACGCACTCTTGCACAATGCTGGAATCGTCCCGCCTTATATCCTTGCGGGCCACTCGATGGGCGGATACAACGTTCGCCTGTTCGCCAGCCTTTCTCGCAGCGAAGTGGCCGGCATGGTGCTGCTCGATGCCTCCCATCCCGAGCAGCAGAAACGTTTTCCGCAGGCCTTGAACGATCTGGACAAGACATGGTTGCGGGAGCAGGAATTTCTGGAATTTTCGATGCCCTTCGGAATCCCGCGACTGCTGGGCTTCTGTGGCAAAGACGCCGAGGTCCGCGCCGCCGATTGCAATTTTCACAGCGCGCAGGAAGGGTTCGCAGAATTGAGAGCATTTCCTGAAAGCGCTGCCCAAACCGCCACCACCGGTGCCCTCGGCGATATACCTCTGGCGGTGCTCTCGCATGATCCTGACCGACCCGAACCCGATCTGCCCGAGGATCTGCTCAAGCCCACCAATGAGGCCTGGCAACAGATGCAAGACGAGTTAGCTCACCTCTCCACCCAAAGCACGCACGTGATCGCCAACAACAGTGGACACTACATTCAACTCGACCGGCCTGACTTGGTGATCGAAGCGGTCCACAAAGTTGTGGATGAGGCTCGCTGGCCCGCTCCTGGCGCAACGAAGCCCTGAGCAATTAATGGCGATCAACATCCAGCAATCAAACCTGCTACTGTGAATTTTCCCAAACGGTCTTCGCCTGTTCCATCCGGAGGATGAATCATGTCTTCGCTCGACTACCGCCGCAGGTGTAGGGCTGGGCTCAGCATCTTTTTGCTGCTGGCGCTGCTTAGCATCTTGGCGTCGGCGCAAAATGAGCAGCCAGTTCAGAATCTAACTCAGCAGTCTGCCACGTCGGTGCCGGCCCACCGTCCTCGCATCGGCCTAGCCCTCAGCGGTGGCGGCGCGCTTGGCTTGGCACAAATCGGCGTGATCCAGTGGCTGGAGCAGAATCACATCCCGGTCGACCGCCTTGCCGGCACTAGCATGGGTAGCATCATTGGCGTCATGTACGCCACCGGCATGTCGCCGACGGAAATGCAGAAATTTGCTGAAGGCATTGACTGGAATGAAGCGCTGCTTCCCGAGCCTACGTACCGTCAGCTTTCTTATCGCCGTAAGCAGGATCGCCGCGATTACCAAGTCGAGGCCGCGCTCGGCATAAAGCATGGGTTGAGGGGTCCCAACGGTTTCAATCCTGGCCTCGGCGTCGGCATGCTGCTCGATCGCATCGCCTTCCCCGAGTCCGGCATCGCCAGCTTCGATGACTTGCCCATCCCTTTTCGCTGCGTGGCCACCGATATGCAGAGCGGAGATCGCGTGGTACTCCGTGATGGTTCTTTGCCGCGGGCCGTGCGCGCCAGCATGGCGATTCCGGGTGTTTTCACTCCAGTGGAAATCAATGGTCATGTGCTGGCCGATGGCGGCATGGTCGAGAACATTCCGGTGCAGGTGGCGCGCGAGATGAATGCCGACGCCGTCATCGCCGTCGATCTTCAACTCCCACTTGGCGGACATGAACAACTGGAAACCCTGACCGGCGTCCTTTCCCGCGCCGTGAGCGTGATGATCCTGCAGAATGAGCGCCACTCTTTGGCTCTGGCCAACGCCACCATCACCGTCGATACGGGCAATTTCTCCGCCGCGGACTATGATCGGGTGCCGGAACTCGTTCGCCTGGGTTACCAGAGCGCAGGCTCTCAGGCCGCTGCCTTGTTGCCATACGCCATTCAAGACGACGCGGAGTGGCAGCAATATCTGAGCGCGCGCAACGCTCGCAGGCATCCGCAACCCAAGGAGGTGCAATCCGTGATAGTCGAAGGTGGAGACTCCGACACGGACAGCAGACTTGAGCGAAGTCTGAAGTCAGACACGGGCGTGCCACTCAATCTGCCGAAGCTCGAAACTCAACTGACGCGTATCGCTGGCCAAGGAGAATTCGACCGACTCGGCTACGAAGGCTTCACGCAAGATGGTGTACCAGCACTCCGAGTCACCGCGCATGAGAAGACGTACGGCCCACCGTTTGTGGATCTCGCGGTTAACGTCGACGGCTCCGGCGTGGCCGCGTTCGATTTCTCCGCCGGCGCCCGCGTCACTTTCATGGACGTGGAACATCATGGCGGCGAGTGGCGTAACGACTTGATGCTGGGCTCGAGCAACCTGGCCGCCACGGAATTCTACCAGCCGATCGCCAATACACATCTCTTCATGGCGCCCTACGCTTTCGCTTCCAAGTTGCCTCGCAACGCATTCGACGGACAGACCCGCGTCGCGGTGTTCGGCGACGAGCGCGCCGGCGGAGGTTTCGACCTTGGCTATGACTCTGGGCGGCGCAGCGAACTCCGCTTCGGCTATCAGATCTTTAGCGGAAAACTCGCGCCGCTGATTGGCAGCGCAGGCTTGCCCGTACTCAGCGGCAGTACCGGAGAATTCCGCACGCGCTATGTCTGGGACGGCCAAGACAATCCCGCGATTCCGAGCACGGGCATACGCATCGTCGCCAGCCTCGCGCGTGTGCTGCAAAGCCCCGGCCTCGTCCATCCCATCGATCAGCTCGACGTGCAGACCTCAACGTTCATTCCCACCGGCGAAAAGACATCGCTTTTTCTTGCCGCGTCTGGAGGAACCACGTTTCACGGAACCGCCAGCCAATTTCAGATCTTTTCATTGGGCGGACCGTTTCGCCTTGGCGCGTACTTGCCCAACGAGTTCGTGGGCAACGATTACGGGTACGCGTCGTTCGGATTCCGCCGCGACCTTTATCGTCTGCCGCAGCTCGTGGGAAAAAGAATTTACTGGGGTGGCTGGTATGAAGCGGGCTCTGCATTCGATAATCCCGATTCGCTAATCGTGCGCGGTAGTGCAAATGCTGGGGTCATCGCCGATACCATTGTCGGTCCCATCGCCATCTTCGGCAGTGTGAGCCCCACCGGACAGAGCCGTGTGAACTTTTCCATCGGAAGGCTCTTCTAGCCTGTTTCCAACCGGGGCTCGTATGGCAAACTAATGCCTCAGACCACTTGGGATTGCGCTACGCGGAGGTCATTCTGAAATGTGCAGGAATATCAAAACCCTCTTCAACTTCGATCCGCCGGTCAATGCAGAAGAGATCCGGGCTGCTTCCCTCCAGTTCGTGCGAAAGATCACCGGTTTTAGTAAACCGTCGAAGGCAAACGAAGCCTCATTCCTGGGCGCAGTCGACGAAATCGCCGGCATCTCGGCTCGCCTTCTCCACTCCCTCGAAACTACCGCACCGCCGAAGAATCGAGAAGAAGAGGCGGCCAAGGCGAAAGCTCGCGCTGCTGAAAGATTCGGCAACTGACCTGTCGCGTGTGCAACGTATGACAACTCGAGTTAGTCGTTAAAAGCGCCTGTAGTTCATTGATATATTAGCGAACAGCTATAGATTAAAGACATGCTCGCGCCACAATGCCCCAGGGCGCGCCTGTTTTTCAGGAAGAAAATGCCTCGGCAGCCAGATCCTGGCTCGCGTTCCTAGGTGTGCCGTTTCCGGCTCGGCAAATTGTACGCTTCGTGGAGATGGAATCTATCAGTGCTGGTCTCCTTCGAGTTACAATGGAATCAATAACTTAGACGGAGTCATTTCGGCGGGTGGGCAACTCGCGCCGGAATGGAACCATCCAACTGATTGAGAAGGCTTGGGGCCTGCCATTATGAACAGCCGAGTTAGCTTTTGCACTGTACTTCTTGCTGCATTTCTGTTGGCGGCAAGTCTTGCCTGGGCTGCACCGAAGCCGACGAAGACGACTCCGCAAAGTGTGCCGCCGTTTCCCGGCACGCTCGTGAATGCCCGTTTTGTCTACGTCACCAGCTACGACGGTGATCAGTTCAATCCCAACCTGCTTCCAGAGGATCGCCAAGCCATCGCAACGGTGCAGGACGCAATGCAGAAGTGGGGAAAGTTCACTCTGGTCTACGAACCTCATCAGGCCGATATCGTGCTCATGGTCATGAGCCGTCCGTCGGAAGACGTTCTCGCGGTTTACGACGCGCACGGCTGGCCGGGCAATCAGTATCTGTGGCGCATGATGGGCCTCAGCGGACTGCAGCAGGGGGAATCTCCACTAGTCACGAATCTGGAAAAGGCTTTCGCACTGGCAACGACGAAGTAAAATTCGGGCCACGCATTCTCACGGACACTTCTTCTCAAGAACTGAGTTATGATCTCCGTGAGATCCCGGTCTTTATTGGTTTGTGAAACTCTTCACGAACTCCACCAGACTGCGCAGCGCGATTCCCGACGGGCCTTTAGCGATCCAGGGCTTTTGATCTTCCATCCAAGCCGTGCCGGCGATGTCGAGGTGAATCCATGGTGTATCTTCGGCAAATTCTTTGAGGAACATCGCGGCGTTGATTGCTCCTCCCCAGCGTCCACCGGAGTTGACGATGTCAGCGATGGTGGACTTGATGTTGTCTTTGTATTCGTCATCGAGCGGCAAGCGCCACATTTTTTCGCCCGCTTCCGCATTCGCTTTAAGAAGGCGTTCGTAAATAGCGTCATCATTGGCGAAAACGCCAACGTTGGCGTAGCCGAGAGCGACTACGACTGCGCCCGTCAGCGTTGCCGCGTCGACGAGATGTGTGCAGCCGAGCTGTCGCGCGTAGAACAGACCGTCGGCGAGAACGAGGCGGCCTTCGGCGTCCGTATTGATGATTTCAATACTTTTGCCGGACATCGCGATCTGCACGTCGCCAGGCTTCTGCGCTTTGCCGGAGGGCATATTTTCCGTGGCGCACACAATGCCGATGACTTTCACTTTGGGCTTTAGCAGCGCGATGGCGCGCATGGCTCCGATCATGGTCGCGCCGCCGGCCATGTCGTATTTCATCTTCTCCATGCCGTCGGCGGGCTTGATCGAGATGCCGCCAGTGTCAAAGGTAATTCCTTTGCCGACAAGGCCTAACACCGGTTTAGCGGGAGCACCTGCAGGCTCGTAAGTCATTACGATAAGCGCAGGCGGCTCGTCGGAACCTTGCGCCACGCTCCAGAACGCGCCCATCTTCAATTCTTTGATCTTGTCGGCGCCGTAAACTTCACACTTCAAACCGACTTCTTTACACATCTTTTTTGCGCGGTCGGCGAGAATCGTCGGCGTCATGCGGTTGGAAGGCTCGTTCACCAGATCGCGCGTGAAGTTCTGGGACTCACCGATGATCTGCGCCTCCTGTGCGGCCTTTTCCAGCGCTGTGTGATCCGCATTGCCGCTGGCAACGATCGTAAGCGCGTCAATCTTCTGATCCTTGCGGTCGCTGCGGTAGTAATCGGGATCAAAGTTGCCGACCAGCGCACCCTCAACAATCGCTCTCACTGCTTCTTCCGCGGGAATGCTGGGCGGGGCGATAAAGGCGAAGCCGCGGATTCCGCGCGCCTTAAGCGTGCGCACAGCCGCTCCCGCGATTCGTCGCAGATCGTAGCTGGTAAACTTCTTGGCCGCGCCGCCGCTGATCAGCAACAGGCGCTTGGCTTTCAGTCCGGCGGGCTTGTGCAGCAGATCGCTTTCAAATGGTCGGCCAGTAAGTTCGCCGCTCGCCAACAGATCGGCGGCAACGGACTGCACGGACCCGTCGCTGGTGGCGAGTTTGAGTTGCGGCTTTTCTTTTTTCGCGGATTCGGACTGGTTGCTAGCCGTGGCATCCTTTTCAGATTGATCTAGGGCAATGGCGACGAGAGATTCGGTTTCGAGTTCAGCAGGTGTTGTGAATGAGAGTGTCGTTTTCATAGTCGTTATGAGATTTTCGGGGCCGCACTCCAGTATCGTCGGCAGGCAGGTAGAAGCGCAAGGGCTTGAACCTCTGGGTGTGCCAGTTCGGAAGGAGCCAAATGCGCGATTCTTTATGAATGAGACTAGATTGAACCGCAAGAAGCGGATAGTACGTTTGCGCGCGAGTCGCTAATGTCAGTGCATGCACAAGACGATCGAGCCAACGGTTCTCTATTTCGGAACGCCTGTAGCGCTCATCAGTACAATGAATCCCGACGGCACGGCGAACTTGGCTCCGATGTCGTCGGCGTGGTGGTTGGGCTGGAGTTGCATGCTCGGCCTCGGACAAATGGGCCAGACCTCGGACAACCTCATCCGCACGCGCGAGTGTGTGATCAATCTACCCTCGGAAGATCTGGTTACGCAGGTCGATCGCCTCGCACTTACCACGGGCAAGGATCCTGTGCCGGATAAGAAACGCCAGTGGGGCTATCGCTATGAGCCCGACAAATTCGGCATCGCCGGGTTCACTGCGGTGGAATCTTCATGCGTGGCGCCGCCGCGCATAGCCGAGTGCCCAGTACAGATGGAGGGCATGGTGCACGAGTTCCGTCCCTTTGGCAAGAACGTGAGCGCGAACATGTTCGAGGTGCACATCGTGAGGCTGCACGTGGACGAAAAGCTTTTGGTAGGCGACGAGCAACACCCGCATATCGACCCGGTGCGCTGGCGTCCGCTGATCATGAGCTTCTGCCGCTTCTTCGGACTGAGCGGCGAAGTACATCCCTCGCGCCTAGCGGAGTCGGAGTTCATGAAATTGGTGACCCAATGAAAGTGACGCTTATCTCCAATGTTTATTTCTTGGGATGCGAGACGCTGAAGGCGGAGGAGGCGACAAGGTATTTCCCTTGGTCGCCATTGATCGGGTCCAAGTCGAACGAGTAGTCGTAGCGTCCCGGAAAGATCCGGGCTCTGAAGTAGTAAACCTTTCCGGCTTCGGCGGTGAAGTTGGCCATGGCGAAAGATCGGGAACGATAATCGAGCCGCGATTGCCAATTCATGCACAGATGGTGGTCGCCGGGATCGGCCGCAAAGAAGAAATAGGAACTGCCTTGGTTGGCTCCGACCCAAGAGCCGTCCATCCCTACTCTGGTCAGCGCGCAGCCTGTACATTGGAGCTGGCCTATTTCCTGGACCACATAGACTAGAGCTTTGTCCGCATCCGGTTGGGGCGTGGGGTGTTGGGTTGGATCTTGTTTGGCGGCGAATTTGATATCTTTCGCGCCGCAAGCGGCTTCGGCGGCGGCGATAGCAGACTGGTCTTGGACGAAGGTGGAAACGGCTAACAGGATTACGACGAGAGCGGTTTTCATGGCGTTTCTCCTGCTGGAGATCCGCGCATGCGATGGACGGATCGCGACGAGAGCTAGAGGCTAGTCCGGCGCAGAACCAGCTATGAACAGCGTATTCCCAGCACCCGCTCTGAATGCAGAAATTTGTCGAGTTTTGCAAAAGTATGTCAATGCATGATTCGGGGATCGCGAAAACCTACGGTACATAATCTTGTTTCTGGCAGGAATTTCCCGTCGCGCGACAACGTATCTGCCATCGTCGGGATGACGGTATTCGACTGGCTGGGGTATGATTCCATCCCGTAGCGAAAACAGAGGTTTTCATGAAGATCCGTTGGATGATTGTGTTTTGGCCCGTGCTTTCCGTCGTACTGATTTCCGTGCTGGTGCAGAAACATGCGGCAAGGGCGGCTGGGCCGCAGGCTGCGGCTGCTCCCGTGTCAACGTCTGCTGGTGCGGCCTCGAATAGCTCCGGGCCGCTGACGATTCCTGACACCACGCTGGCCATCAACTCAGCGCAGCCCATGTCGCAGCGGGTGGTCCACTACGAAATCGACGCGAAATATGACGCAGAGAAGCACGTCGTCGATGCCACCGAGGTGCTCACTTACCATAACCTGACGGGCGAGGCACTGGATCATTTCCCATTTCATCTTTATCAGAATGCATTTCAGCCCAACGCTACCTGGGTACGCGAGACCAAGGTCCAGGGTGGCCGCGACGTCAGCTATGCGAAGTGGGAAGAAAAGGATTTTGGGACAGAAGAAATTAAGAGCCTGGAAGTCGTGGGCCAGGGTGATTTGACTTCGACTGTGCAATACATCCAGCCGGATGACGGAAACAAAGACGACAAAACGGTGGTGGATGTGCATCTGCCCAAGGCAATTGCACCGGGCGCGTACGTACAGTTCAAGATTGCGTTCCAGACCAAGTTTCCGGAGACGCAGGCGCGCTCGGGATGGAAGCGCGATTTTGTGCTGGGCGGGCAGTGGTTCCCGAAAGTCGGCGTTTGGTGGCATGGAGCGTGGAATTGCCATCAGTATCATGCCTTCACTGAGTTCTTTGCCGACTTCGGTGTCTATGACGTCAAGCTGACGGTGGCGCAGTTTGAAGTGGTGGGGGCGAGTGGCGTGAAGGTCGGGGAAGTAAACAATCCTGACAATACCAAGACTGTCGCTTATCACGGCGACGACATTCATGATTTTGCCTGGACGGCCAGCCCGCGCTACAAGGTGAAAGAAGACGGTGTGTTCCAGGGGCAGATGGGGCCGGTGCACATGCGCATCTTGATGCAGCCCGCACACTGGAGCCAGGTGGAGCGGCACGAAACAATTCTGCGAGAGTCGCTGGAACATTTCGAAAGCTGGTACGGGCCCTATCCCTATAAAACGATCACCTTGGTCGATCCCGAGGGCGCGGAGGCTGGGGGGATGGAATATCCGACATTTATTACCGGCGACACGACCTGGTTTATGCCGGAGGGACTGCACCTTCCGGAGCTTGTGATCGAGCATGAGTTCGGGCACCAGTACTGGTACGGCATGGTGGCAACCAACGAATTCGAAGATGCGTGGATGGACGAGGGTATCAACAGCTATTCCGAAGTGAAAGTGCTCGATTCAATTCTGGGCAAGAACACCTCCATTCTGAATTTGGCGGGCGCGACTGTGGGCGAGAGGGAACTGCAACGGGGCAGCTACGCAGAGGTGGCCGACATCGATCCCATCGCGCAGAAGGCTTACGATTACTACAACAATAGCTCCTACGGCGGCATCACCTACGGCAAGACAGCCAGCGTGCTGCTGACGCTGGAAGGCATTATCGGCGAAGACACAATGGATAAGGCGATGCGCACTTACTTCATGAAGTATCGCTTCACTCATCCCACGAAAGCAGACTTCCTGGATACCATCCAGGAGGTTTCAGGCAAGGATTTGAAATGGTATTTCGACCAAGCCATCTACGGCTCACAGGTGATGGATTACAAAGTGCTGAGGATCGAATCTTTCCCCGTGAACTGGTACGAAAAGAAGAAGAGTGCCTTCGAGAAGGGTGACAAGAATACTGTCTATCGCTCCTATGTGTGGCTGCAGCGCAAGGGGGATTTCGTCATGCCCGTGGAAGTTGAGATCAAGTTTGACAATGGCGAAAAAGTTCGTGAGCACTGGGATGGAGCAAGCCGCTGGACCAGGTTCGCGTACGAGAAGAAAGCGAAAGTCGAGTCGGCGGAAATTGATCCCGACCACAAAATCCAGATTGACCGCAATGATTTCAACAACAGCTACACGGCTGAGCCGCATGGAAAGCCGGCGCGCAAGTTGACGAATTACTGGCTGTTTGTGACGCAGTGGCTGGGCCAGGCGTTGGCGTGGTGGGCAGTTTAGGCAAGATTGAGGGCGGGAATTCATGAATGGAAACGAGAGTCTGTTGAGCGGCGGTTGGGGCAGGGTGGCGCACAACAAGCGCTACATCATATGGTTCTACGTGCTGAACCTGGTGCTGGCGTGCTTAGGCGCCGCGTCGTTTAGCAATCAGGCGCACGACTTTCTGGATCACAGCCTGCTCTCCGAGCGCCTGGTACACGGCTTTGACGTTGGTGTCTTAATCGAGATGTTTGCTAGACCTGAGTTTGGTCCGACCCTCGCCGCCAGAGTCGCAGGGCTGCATTTTGCCTTGCTCTTCTTTTTTGCCACTGCTTTGTTTCTGCCCGGAGTGCTGCAAGGGTATGCGGCCACCTACCGGCTTCCGCGCGAGGATTTTTTCCGTGCCTGCGGACGGAATCTTTGGCGGTTTATCCGGCTGATGATCGTGGCAGGCATCGTGATGGGAGCGGTGGCCGCAGCGCTGTTCGGGCTGCACGGCGTGCTGGAGAGAAAAGCCGCCGAGAGCACGAACGAGTTGCTTCTTCCCGAAGTGCGGTTCGCGGGCTTGGCCGTGATCTTTCTGGTGATGACGGCGCTGCGCATCTGGTTCGATCTGGCGCAGACCGATGTTGTACTCAGCAATCAGCGGGCGGTGCGACGATCGATTGGCAAGGGCTTCCGGCACACATGGCGGAACCTGGGACGGCTGCTTGGAAGTTATGTTGTCACGACGATCGTAGCGGCGATCGTATTGGTGGCAGGCCTCTGGGCGTGGATGAAGTTTGTGCCGCCCGCCAGCGTAGGCGGAGCGATTTTCGTGAGCCAGTTGACGCTGCTCTTGTTGTTGATCCCGCGCTTCTGGCAACGCGGTGTCGCGGTGAGCTACTACCTGCAAAATATGGTGGAACCGATCGCGGTGCAGCCCTTCACGCCGGCGCCGGTCGCACCTCCGGTGGTGACTGAATCCGCTCCAGCGCCTGTGATCCCAGGCACACCGCCGGAGACGCAAGGGGCGTAGCATCGCAGACAAAGAGATCTACCGCTCGCGCGGTTTCGATCCGGTCAAGTATTGAGCGTAGGGGTGAGAACCGCCATGCCTCGTACCATCGTCGAGCCTTTCCGCATCAAGAGCGTTGAGCCGATTCACTGGACCACGCGGCCGCAACGCGAGCAACTGCTGCGGGCTGCGTTTTACAACTTGTTCCTTCTTCCTGCCGACGACGTTCTGATCGATCTCCTCACTGACTCCGGAACGGGGGCCATGTCCACTCACCAGTGGGCCGCAATCATGGAGGGCGACGAGAGCTATGCCGGTAGCCGCAGCTTCGAACGGTTTCGCGATTCGGTTCAGGAAATCTTTGGCTACAAGCATGTCATCCCCACTCATCAGGGGCGCGCCGCCGAACGCATTCTGTTCAGCGTGATGTGCGAGAAAGGCGATGTTGTCCCCAACAACACGCATTTCGATACAACCCGAGCTAATGTGGAATTTGTCGGCGCCGAGGCTCGAGATCTGGTGATTGCGGAAGGACGCCAGCCTAGCGTCAAGCATCCCTTCAAAGGCAACATGGACGTGGCGGCCCTCGAAACTCTGATCCAAAGCGTGGGTCGAGAGCACGTTCCGCTGGTCATGCTGACGGTGACCAACAACTCTGGCGGAGGACAGCCGGTCTCGATGGAGAACGTGAAAGCCGTGAGCGCGGTCTGCCAAAAATACGGTATTCCTCTCTACTTCGACGCCTGCCGATTCGCCGAGAATGCTTACTTCATTAAAACGCGGGAGCGGGGCTACGAATCGAAGACTCCGAAGGAAATCGCACAGGAAATGTTTGCCCACGGTGACGGCTGCACCATGTCGGCAAAGAAAGACGGGATGGCTAACATCGGCGGATTCCTGTGCACGAATGACGACATCCTCGCGCAGCAGGAGAAGAATCTGCTGATTTTAACCGAGGGCTATCCGACTTACGGCGGTCTCGCGGGGCGCGATCTGGAGGCCATCGCGGTCGGCGTACAGGAGGCTCTTCACGAGGACTACCTCGAATACCGCATCGCTTCCACCGCCTATCTTGGGAACCACATCGCCGAGCATGGCGTGCCTATCGTGCAACCGCCCGGAGGCCACGCGATTTACATTGATGCGCGTGCCTTCCTGCCACAGGTTCCGCCGGACCGTTTCCCTGGCGTCGCGCTGGCCGACGAACTTTATCTCGAAGGCGGAATTCGTTCGGTTGAGATTGGCACGTTGATGTTCGGAGCAGCGGCGACGATGGACCTGGTTCGTCTTGCCATCCCGCGTCGTGTTTACACCCAAAGCCACATTGACTATGTGGTGGAAGTCATCCTTGCAGTTTGGAAGAAGCGCGAACAGATTCAGGGAATGAAGCTGAGCTACGAAGCGCCGTTTTTGCGCCACTTTACGGCGAAGCTTGAACCCGTGGAAACAGCCGTGCCAGCGCATAAGTAAGCAATCAGAGCAAAACGATCGTGATTCCCTGGTTGCGGCGACCGAGGTCGGAGTCGCGCTTGAGGTCCGGGTGCGATCGCAGAAGTTTCCAGGCCGTCTCGTCTGATTTTGACCAGTTCTCGCCAAAGATGCAGCCGCGAATCTGGCCGCTCTGCGTCATCTCTATCAACCGCTTTTGCACGGCGATGCGAATGTCCCCGCCTGCGCCAGTCGATCCGTAGCCGTGAATCAGCTTCAGCAGCGTTGCTTTGCTGGTGCGAGCGAGCGCTAGTTCCCGGTCCATGCGCTGCAGGGCCTCGTGGACGTGCGGCATATCGGATTTCAGGTTTACACTCTTGATGGTGGCCTCGAGACGCCTCTGCAAGCTTGGCCTTCACTCGCAAACGGGGGCAAAACCTAGGTTCTCCGGCTCCGACTGATGGCTTCTCTGGCTTCTTGGTCCGCAGTACGGCGCCTTTCGGTTTCGCGTTTATCCCAGAGCTGCTTACCTTTGGCCAAGGCTAGTTCAACCTTTACTTTGCCATTCTTGAAGTACATGCGGACGGGAATCAGCGTCAGTCCTTTTTGCTGCGTCTTTCCGATCAGCTTGCGGATTTCTTCCTTGTGCATGAGCAGCTTACGGGTGCGCAGTGGAGCGTGATTGTGAATGTTGCCGTGCTCGTAAGGGCCGATGTGAGCATTGAGCAACCAGAGTTCGCCGTCCTTGACCAAACCATAGGAATCCTTAAGGTTGGCGAGTCCGCCGCGAACCGATTTTGCCTCGGTTCCGGTAAGAACAACACCGCACTCAAATTTTTCCAGCAAGAAGTAGTTATGGGAAGCGATCCTATTAACGGCAGCATCGCGCTGACCGGAGGCGGTGGGGTCGCGGCGTGGGGATTTTTCAGGGCTGGGTTTGGTCTGGTGTGTGGACTGGCGGGCCATAGGATGGGTTCATCTTAACAGTGGGCTTCGGACTGCGGGTATCGGGCTCCGGCCAATATGCATTTCCTCTTTCGGGCTGGGGTGGAACGTGTTACGCTGGTACCCGCCGGAAGTTAATTCGCGGAGCCGATAGCCGCAGCCCCAAGCCCGGCCCTCCCCACTTGGGCTAAGACTAAAGAGTATCACTGCCCTGCATGCAATGAGATCAGGCGTAAGGAAACGCGATGCTATAATCGCTCCAATGTTATTGCTTGCATGTGTTTTAATAAGGCGGTTTCACGGGCTGTAAGCGTAGTCACTGCTTGTCCGGCGAAGACTTTCGGTAAGATTTCTTATACGAGGACT